>Ga0208826_1001615_pt1 | contig 18509 bp, 16 predicted proteins | sample AD_UKC115_MetaG_FD_184451 | JGI IMG/M metagenome (GOLD analysis project Ga0208826, IMG submission 184451) | Active sludge microbial communities of municipal wastewater-treating anaerobic digesters from Hong Kong - AD_UKC115_MetaG (SPAdes)... | ecosystem: Engineered > Bioreactor > Anaerobic >...
CGGACGATGGCGAAGTCGCGCGCGTGGTAGCGGATGCCGTCGAACTGCTTGTAGCTGCCGTCGTGTTCCTCGTCGACCACGATCACGCCCGCTTCCGGCAGCGGCACGAACACCGCCGAGCGGGTGCCCACGATCACCCGCGCCTGCCCGCGCGCCGCCGCCAGCCACGCGCGTGCGCGTTCGCCGTCGTTGAGCCCGGAATGCAGCGCATGCACCGGCACCCCCAGCCGCGCGCGGAAGCGCGCCAGCGCCTGCGGGGTCAGGCCGATTTCCGGCACCAGCACCAGCGCCTGCCTGCCGCGCGCGATGCAGTCGGCGATCGCGTCCAGGTAGACCTCGGTCTTGCCGCTGCCGGTGACGCCGTCGAGCAGGAACGCAGCGAAGCCATCGACGGCGCGGATCGCATCGGACGCGCTGCGTTGTTCGGCGTTGAGCGTAATGGCGGCGGGGGGAATCCGGCCCGGCTCGGTTGCCTGCGTGTCCATCGCAAGCGCGATGCGCTCGACCAGCCCGCGTTCGCGCAAGGCGCGCAGCGGCGCACGCCAGCCTGGCGCTTCGCCATCCAGCCAGTCTTCGTCGCGGATGCCGGCGAGCAGGGTCGCCAGCGCCTGCGGCTTGCCGGCGCGCATGGCCGGCAACGCGGTGCGGCCGGCTTCGCTCAAACGCCAGCCATGGACGGCGGTGTCCGGCAGCGGCTCGCCGCGGCGCAAGGCCGCCGGCAAGGCGCCGGCCAGCACTTCGCCCAAGGGTGCGTGCAGGTAGCCGGCCAGCCAGTGCAGCGAGGCCAGCAATTCGCCCTGCAGCAGGGGTTCACCCTCCGGCAGGGCCAGCGCGGGCTTGGGCTCGATACCGGCTTCGGCCTGGCCGTGGCCGCTGACGATCCCGACCAGCTCGCGCGCGGCGAACGGCACCAGGATGCGCTGGCCGATCGCCACCGATGCGGCTTGTACGCCGGGTGGCGGTAGGTAGTCGAAAAGGCGCTGCAGCGGCACCGGCAGGGCCACGCGCAGCACGGTAGGGGGCACCTGCATCGGGGCAGTCTAGAGCAGGCCATTCCGCCGGGTGCGGCGGACCGCATGGCGCCACAACCGGGTTTGCGCGGCACAACTGATCCGGCGCTGATGAAAGTCGCGTAACTTGCCGTCTTGATTGGGAAAACTGCTTTATCCACATCGTTTGTGGATAAGTCTGTGCATGGCGTCCCCCTGCGGGTGCGCGAAGGCCGTACGACAAGCCCTGCGCACGCTTTGGTGAAAAAACAGCCATTCAGGACAAATCCAATAAAAACAATCGCTTGCTCGTGAAACGCGATTGTCATGCGGGGTCCGGAACGCGTGGAACACCCAGCGGTGAAGCTTTTATGACGCCTGTGCACAACCGCTTTACCCACAGCCCGCGTCACAGCTGGCGGAGCCGCGCTTTCGCGGGCTGTCAAGCGTTCGTTTCGTCGGTCACTGTCGGCTGGCGCGGCTAAGATTGCGCTGTGCAGCCACGCCCGCAATGACCCCCGTTCCCGCTCCGCCGTCTCCGGCAGCCGTCGCCGCGTTCCTGCGCGGCTTGGACAAGCGCGCCCGCCTGTTCGCCGCCGTGCAGGCGGGCGACCAGGCGCGCGGCGCGCGCGCGCTGGCGGCAGTGGCGCGGGTCTTCGCCGCCGAGGCCGGGCAGTGGCCGCTGGCGCAATGGCCGCAGCAATACTGGCGCCTGTTGCTGGCCACGCCTTCGCTGCGCCACGCGGCGAAGACGGAGCCGAACGCGCTGTTGCCCGGCATCGCCCGGCTGGCGCCGGAGCGGCGCGCAGCGGTATTGCTGCACCTGGTCGCGGGGCTGGAGGACGATGTCGCGGCGGCGGCGCTGGGGCTGTCGGCACCGGCCTACCAGGACAGCATCCGCGACAGCCTGCCGCGCAATGCGCTAGGCCAACCGGATGTCGATGTCTGGCGTGCATGGCGCGCGGCGGCCCAGCGCGAACTCGAGCGCGCGCCGGAATTGCCGCCGCTGGTCGAGAAGGCGGCGTCCGCCCCCGTCGCCCCCGCCGGCACGCCGGTGCAGCCCCGGACCGAACCCGGCGCGACCCATGGCGTGCGCTGGCTGTGGCTGGGCGTCGGCACCTGCGTGCTCGCCTTCGCCGCTGCATTCTTCATCCATCCGGCCGGGCGCGAGGCGATTTCGCAATGGTTCGCGACGATCAAGCGCGAGCCGTTGCCGCCGGCGGCGGCGCCGAAGGCCCGTTTCGATGCCGGCGACCTCGCCCTGCATCCGGATCGCGAGCAGCTCGCCGCGCCGCGCGAAGCGGCGTATGCCGACGAGCTGGCGCTGTTGGCCTGGCTGGCGAATGCGTCCGACCCCGCCGCCGCGGACGCGGTGCCGTTGCCGATCGCAACCGCGCCGGCGCAAGCCGCAAGCATTGCGGCGGCCGACGAAACCGCCGCGCTGGCAAGCGGCGCGCGGCGCTGGAACGCATTGCCGCCACGCCTGCGCGGCCTGCGCCGCGGCCACTGGCAGGCATGGCGCGCACTGGATGCGGGCGAACGCGTGCAGTTGCGCGGCATCGCGCAGCGGTTCGGGCAGTTGCCGGCGGCCGAACGGCAGGCATTGCGCACGCGCTTCGATGCGCAGGCCTCCGATGCGCGCGCGGGCTGGTGGCTGGGCCCGCGGCTGGGGCGCGACTGGCCGCGCGTGGCCGCGCTGTTCGCCTTCGTCGATGAAGGCGATCGCGCGCGGTTGCTGCAGTTGCTGCGCGAGGCGAGCCCGGACGACATCGTCGCGCTGGAACGGCTGGCGCAGAGCACCGCGCCGGAAGACCGCGCGGCCTTGCGCCGCGAGCTGCTGGCGCAGGCGAGGGAACGGCGCGGCAGCTGGCTGCAGGCGCGGTTGCAGCGCTAGGCGCGCGGGCCGAGTATCCGCCGCGTCGCCACGAACCTGCCACCGAAGCGCGCGATGCCATCGCCGCGCAGGCGCGGCGCATGCCGCTCGAAGTAGTCCTGCAGCGCGGCCTGGTCGCGCAGGCGGTAGTGCGTGCAGATCGCGACGCGGCCGGGCGCGGGCGGCGGATCGACCACGTCGGACAGGCGCGCGTCGATGAAGCCGGGCAAGGCGAGGATTTCCTCGACGTGTGCGCGCAACCACGCGCGATACTCGGCCTCGATCGCCGCATCGAGGTCGATGTTGACCTCGTAAATCACCTCGCTCACATCGCCACCAGGCCGATCGCCATGCTCGCGAAGATCGCGAAGCTGAGCAGGATCGTGTAGCAGAAGCCCAGCATGCAGTATTTCAGCAGCGTCATCGGCCAGCCCTGCGCGTAGACGCGCTTCTGCATGATCAGCAGGTAGACCGGCATCCACGCGAGCAGCAGGCCCTCGACCCAGCCGAACAGGCCGGCAAGCGCGCCGCCGTTCGGCGCCAGCCACTGCTCCAGCGCGCGCACCAGCAGCACCAGCAACAGGTCCAGGCACAGGAAGGCGTGGCTGTGCAGGGCCACCACCAGGTGTTCCATGTACAGCCGGCGCTTGAACAGGTAGGCCAGCTTCAGCATCAGCGCGAAGATCGGCACCAGCACGAACAGGGTGGTCGGCACCGCGCTCAGCACCGCGTCCTTGAACGCGGACGGGTCCTGCTTCAGCCGTTCGATGTTGCGGTTGCCGCGCACGATCTGGTCGTTGAGCCAGCGGTTGGCGAAGGCAGGCAGCCACGCCTTGTCGATCGGGTTCTTCTTCGGATCCCAGCGCTTGCCGTTGATGCTGAGGTTGAGCTTGTTCTCGTCCGGCTCCGCTTCTGGCACCGGCTCGCCCTTGGCCTGCGCGTCCTGCAGCTGCTTGATCCGCGCGGCGGCTTCCTCGCGCACCTTCTGCTCGCCGGCTTCGATGCCGGGGATGCCGCTGGCGGCGGGCGTGTCGGCCATGTTTTGTTTCGCTTCCGCGAAGCCTGCGAGTGCGGCATCGCGGCGTTTCTCGACCTCCGCCACGGTGGTCGCGCCGCGGATATCGCTGCTGTTGCCCTTGCCGTCCACGTCGATCGTGTCCGGGTCGATTTGGAAACTCAGCTGGGCGAAGAAGAACGCGGCGATGCAGAGGAAGAAGAACAGCCGCACCGGGGTGACGTAGCGCACCTGGCGGCCGGCGAAGTATTCGGTGCTGAGGAAGCCGGGCTTGGCGAACAGCGGCGGGATGGTGCGCAGGATGCGGGTGTCGACGTTGAACACGCTGTCGAGCAGGTCGCCGAACAGGTTGCCGAGCGGGCGCACCAGCCCCTTCACCGGTTGCCCGCAGGCGTAGCAGTGGTCGCCGAGCAGCGCCGCGCCGCAGTTGCGGCAGGCGGCCTGCGGCGTGGCATTCGCGGCGGATTCCGCGTTCGCCGCGGCGTGGGCGTCAGTGGTGGTCGTGTTCATCGGCATCGCTCCCTTGGCCGTTAAGATGGCAGCCCGCGCGCATCCGCGCCAGCTTGCGCGCCTGCCGATTTTTCGCATGACCTCCAACGCCGCCACGCCACGCTTCGCCGACGAGGTGCGCCATAGCGCGCGCCTGGCCGCGCCATTGGCGGCGGGCCACCTGTCGCATGGCCTGGTCGGTTTCGTCGACACCGTGGTCGCCGGTCGCCATGGCACCACCACGCTGGCGGCGGTGGCGGTCGGCACCGCGCTGTTCTGGCTGCCGATGATGCTGCCGATGGGCACGCTGATGGCCTTGCCGCCGTCGGTGTCGCAACTCGACGGCGCGCGCCGGCGCGACCAGATCGGCCCGCTGTGGCGGCAGTCGCTGTGGCTGGCGGTCGGGCTGGGCGCGTTGCTGTTCGCGCTGATCACGGTGCTGCCGTGGATGCTCGCACCGATGGGCATCGCGCCCGACATCATTCCCGGCGCCACCGACTTCCTGCATGCGATCCGCTGGGGCATCCCCGCGTTCACCCTGTACCTGTGCATGCGCTACCTCAGCGATGGCCTGCACTGGTCGCTGCCGACGATGCTGATCGGCTTCGGCGGCCTGCTGTTGCTGGCGCCGGCGGGTTACGTGTTGACCAATGGCCTGTTCGGCCTGCCGGCGATGGGCGCGGCAGGCCTCGGCTGGGCGTCTGCGGCGATGTTCTGGGCGCAGTTGCTGGCGTTCGCGCTGTACCTGCGGCTGGCGCCGCGCTTCGCCGACCTGCGCCTGTACGCGCAGTGGGAACGGCCGCAGTGGGCGACGATCCGCGGCCTGCTCGGTCGCGGCCTGCCGATCGGCGTCACCATCACCATGGAAGGCAGCCTGTTCATCGTCACCACCCTGCTGATCGGGCGGCTGGGCGACGTGTCGGTGGCGGCCCACCAGGTGGCGATCAACGTGGCCACGCTGTGCTTCATGATCCCGTTCGGGGTGGCCGAGGCGACCACGGTGCGCGTGGGCCATGCGCTGGGACGCGGCGACCGCGACGGCATCCGCCGCGCCTATTTCGCCGGGTTGGCGCTGGTGCTGGGCACGCAGGCGCTGTCCGCGCTGGTCATGCTGTTCGGCAACCACGCCATCGTCGCCATGTACACCGGCGACGCGGTGGTCGGCGCGCTGGCGGCCTCGTTGTTGCTGTATGCCGCGCTGTTCCAGTTCCCGGACGGCGTGCAGGTGCTGTCCGCAGGCGCCCTGCGCGGGCTCAACGACACCCGGGTGCCGATGTGGCTGGCGGCGCTGGCGTACTGGGGCATCGGCATGCCGGTCGGCGCCGGGCTGGGGCTGGCGCTGGGCTGGGGGCCGAAGGGCATGTGGCTGGGCCTGACCGCCGGGCTGTCGGTCGCCGCCTTCCTGCTGTGCCGGCGCTTCTTGCGCAGCAGCCGCAGCGTCCCCATCGTGCAGGCGGCACCGGTCGAAGCCGGGCCATCGGTCACCGTGACCGATGCCGCATGAGCTTTTCACGCCGTATCGATAGCATGTCGTCCATACGCAACACTGGTTTTTCCCGGAGCACGCAATGAACCAACCGCGCAGCCGCGGCCCCATCGCCCGTCTTTTCATCGGCCTGTGGGACGCGGTCAATTTCAGCCGTCGGCTGGTGTTCAACCTGCTGTTCCTGCTGGTGCTGTTCGTGCTGCTGGCGGCGATGTTCGGCGGCGGCAAGCTGGCGCCGCTGGCGGAGCGCTCGACCCTGGTGATCGAGCCCGAAGGCCGGCTGGTCGAGCAGTACAGCTGCGATCCGGTCAGCCGCGCGTTCGCGCGCGCGACCAACGGCGAGGACTGCCGCGAGATCCGCCTGCGCGACGTGCTGCGCGCGCTGGATGCGGCGCGCACCGACAAACGCATCGACCGCGTGGTGCTGCATCTCGACGAACTGCAGCCGAGCGGCTTCGCCTCGCTGCGCGACGTCGCCGCGGCGATCGCCAAGGTCAAGGCCGCCGGCAAGCAGGTGGTCGCCTATGGCGAGAACTTCAGCCAGGGCCAGTACCTGCTCGCGGCGCAGGCGAACAAGGTCTATCTCGACCCGATGTCGCAGGGCGGGGTGATGCTGGAAGGCCTGGCCGGCTACCGCCAGTACTTCCGCCAGGGCCTGCAGGACAAGCTTGGCGTGGACATGCACCTGTTCAAGGTCGGCGAGTACAAGTCGGCGGCAGAGCCGTACATCCTCGATGCCGCCTCGCCGGAATCGAAGGAAGCCGACCTGTACTGGATGAACGACGTGTGGCAGCGGATGCTGGCCGACATCGGCAAGGCGCGCGGGCTGCAGCCGGCCGCGCTGGCGGCGAACATCGACGCGATGGCCGAGCAGGTCGCCGGCGCCAAGGGCGACCTGGCGCAGATGGCGTTGCAGCAGAAGCTGGTGGATGGCCTGAAGACGCGCGAGGAGGTCGAGGACCTGCTGGCCGAGGGCGGCGAGGCCGACGACACCGCCGAGGGCGGTTTCCGCCAGGTCGACCTCGACACCTACACGCAGCACCTCGACGGCGCGCTGGCGCCGGCCGACATGCGCCCGCAGGTGGCGGTGGTGGTGGCCGAGGGCGAGATCGCCGGCGGCGATCTGCCGCCCGGCCAGGTTGGCGGCGAATCCACGGCGGCGCTGTTGCGCAGCGCGCGCGACGACGACAACGTGAAGGCGCTGGTGCTGCGGGTGAATTCGCCGGGCGGCGAAGTGTTCGCTTCCGAACAGATCCGCCGTGAAGTGGCGGCGCTGAAGGCCGCCGGCAAGCCGGTGGTGGTATCGATGGGCGACGTGGCGGCCTCCGGCGGCTACTGGATCAGCATGAACGCCGACCGCATCTACGCCGATCCCTCGACCATCACCGGTTCGATCGGCATCTTCGGCCTGTTCCCCACCGCCGACCGCGCGCTGGACAAGATCGGCGTGCATACCGACGGCGTCGGCACCACCAAGTACGCAGGCGCGTTCGACGTGACCCGCGCGCTGGACCCGGGCGTGGGCGCGATCGTGCAGTCGGTGATCGACAAGGGTTACCGCGATTTCACCGGCAAGGTCGCGCAGGCGCGCGGGCGCAGCGTGGAGCAGGTCGATGCGGTCGCGCGCGGCCGGGTGTGGAGCGGCGAACAGGCGAAGGAACGTGGCCTGGTGGATGCCTTCGGCGGCGTCGAGGCCGCGGTCGCCGATGCCGCCGCGCGCGCCAAGCTCGGCAAGCCGGAAACGTGGCAGGTTCGCTACATCGAGGAATCGGCGAAGCCGTTCGAGCAGTGGTTCGGCGGCCTGGTCAGCAGCCATGCCGGCCTTGGCCTGCTGCGCGCCTCCGGCATCGGCGAGGCCCTGTTGCTGCAGCACGTGACCAGCCAGGCCGCTACGCCGCTGCGTTTCGTCGAGAACGCGCTCAAGCAGCGCGGCAGCGTGCGGGTGACCCCGCTGGCGCACTGCTTCTGCAGCGCGCAGTAACGCCGCGGTCGCTCAACGGCGGACGTCGAGGCGTTCGCCGTTGACCAGCGCCGATGCGTTGCAGCAGGCCGGCGACGAGGACCTGGTGATCCTGCTGGCCTATCCGAAGGCCGCGGACTAGCGATTCACCGGGCGGCGGCGTCGAGCGCCGCCTTTTCCTTCGCCGCCGCCTGCTCGCTATTGGCCACCGCGGCGCGCGCGGCATCCTTGTAGGCATCGGCCTGGGCGACGATCGCCGGCTTCGCTTGCGGATCGGGCCGGCGTTCCTCTTCCGGCGGTTTCGGCGGCGAACATCCCGCCAAGGCGAGGACGAGCAGGCAGGCGAGGGGCGATGCGATGCGCATGGCGGTCTCCGGCGGTGCGGGCGTGCCCTATCCTACGCCCGGGATGACGGATCGGAGCCGCGCATGGCATCGCAACGCTGGACGCTGGACGGACAACGCGCGCTGGTGACCGGCGCCAGCGCCGGGATCGGATTGGCGATCTGCCGCGAACTGCTGGGTTTCGGCGCGCAGGTGTTGATGGTCGCGCGCGATGCGGCCTTGCTGGAGCGCGCGCGCGCCGACCTCGAGGACGAATTCCCCGGCCCCGAAGATGCGGTGCTGGCGCTGGCGGCGGACGTCACCGACGAGGAGCAGCGCAACGAGATCCTCGACTGGGCGGCCGACCACGGCGGGCTGCACATCCTGGTCAACAACGCCGGCGGCAACCTCACCCGCCCGGCGCTGGACTACGGCGAGGACCAGTGGCGCGGGATCTTCGAGACCAATCTCTTTTCCGCGTTCGAGCTGTGCCGCGGCGCGCATCCGCTGCTGGCCAAGCACGCCGCATCGGCGATCGTGAACATCGGCAGCGTCTCCGGCGAAACCCACGTGCGCAGCGGCGCGCCCTACGGCATGAGCAAGGCGGCGCTGCACCAGATGACCCGCAACCTCGCGGTGGAATGGGCCGAGGACGGCGTGCGGGTGAACAGCGTCGCGCCGTGGTACATCCGCACGCGGCGTACCAGCGGCAAGCTGTCCGATCCCGACTACCTCGACGAGGTGTTGCTGCGCACGCCGCTCGGCCGCATCGGCGAGCCGGAGGAAGTGGCGGCGGCGGTCGCGTTCCTGTGCCTGCCGGCGGCCAGCTACATCACCGGCGAATGCCTCGCGGTGGACGGCGGGTTCTTGCGTTACGGCTTCTGATTTAGGCTGCGTGGGACAAGCGGATCCATGACAGAGAAGGGAACTCCATGAAGCCACGAAACCAGCATCTGTTATTGATTGTCGTTGTCGCCGCGCTGACGGGAACCCTGTGGCTGCGTGATGCCGCTTCCCGCAAGGCCGATGCTGCAACAAGCACAACGGCGGGCACGGCGCCCGAGGGCGACACGGGCGCCGACCGTACAGGCGCTCCTCTGCCGCTGAATATCGCGCGCATCCCGCCATCTGCGCAGACCGCCCGCGCTGGAGCCGTTCGCGACAACGGCCTGCTGGAAGCCCGTTTCATCGTGGGCGGCTCCATCGATGGCGGCGCGGCTGACTCGGCATTGGCGGTCGAGGATTTCGACGGGACCGTGGCGGATTTTCATGCGGCGACGCGGAGCAATCGCGCACTGGAAGCCAGGAACGAACGGATGCGGCAAGACCTCGCGGATGCCCTAAGACAGGTGGATGGCGATGCGACGCTCAGGCAGTTCGCCTGCAGCCAGAGCCTGTGCGTGATGGAAGTCGGAGCGGCCGGGGATCGGCGGCAGGTCGATTACATGTCCTACCTGCAGGAGATGATCGATCCGAGGGGAACGCAAATCTATGTGACGGTCTACCGCTCCGATTTTTCGAACGGGACTACGTCGTCGCGATCGTTCTTTTCCATTGAGCCATCGATCCGGTCCGTGCGGGCGCCTTCGGAAAAGACGCCTTCATGACCGGTTCCGATGGTTCTGGCATGCAGGACGGCTGGGCAGCGCCGGCTACGGCTTCTGGGTGGTGGCGGGCGCCACCGGCGAACAACTGCTCGCCTTCACCTTCGCGTCGATCGCATCGAACGTCGCCTGGCGTTCGCCGCGGGTGTCGTTGCTGGCGTACTTCAGCTTGAAATCGGCATCGTCCAGCCGCCGCAGCCAGGCCTCGCACAGGCCTTCGGCGGGGATCGCCGTGCACGTGTCTTCCCGCATCTCGCAGGCGCTGCCGGCACCGAGGTTGGCGCTGCCGTCGATGCCGGTCACCTGCAGCGGCGCGCAGCGCGCCTCGGGGGTGGCGGTTTCACCGAGGTAGTCGTCGCCTTCCCAGGTCGTGCACTGGTACAGCGCCGGCGGCGGCGGCAGTCCGGCGGCTTCCGGCGCCGGTTTGCGCTTCATGTTCGGGCCGCTGACCATCACGAAGTCGCCATACACGGGCGCAGTCGCCGGCGCTTCCGCCTTCGGCTTGGCGGCCGGCACCGGCACCGTGCGCACCGAGCCGATCCGCCTGATTTCCTGCTTCATCCCGGGCGCGCAAGGCGTGCCGTTCTGCAGCGAGGTATTGCCCTTGGCGTCGGTGCATTTGTAGAACACCGTTTCCTGCGCGGGTGCGGCGGGCGGCGCCAGCGCCGCCAGCAGCGCGAACACGCTCGCGATGATGCAGGCCCGGCGCATGTCAGCGGCCACCGCAGTCGTTGTCGAGGCGGGCGTTGATGCCGCGTTCCTCCACTCGCAACGCATCGCGCTCGGACGGCATCGCGTTGAAGAAACGGGTGCGGATCTCGTCGCGACGGTCGCGCAGGCGTGCGCAGGCTTCGGCTGGCGGCAAGATCGCGCAGTCGTCGCGGATCCAGCTGCCACCGCCGGTCGCCACTGGCCAGCGGATGTCGCGCATGGGTGGGCGCATCGGTTGGTCCGGCCGAGGCTCGCGGCCGCCGATATTGCTTCCAAGCGAGGTGCGCGGGCGCACGGCCGGATAGCCCAGCGTCCACAGCGGCACCCAGCGCGGATTGCCGTCGCCGTTTTCGCTGGTGTAGCGCCTGCCTTCGTGGGTCACGCATTCGTACATCGCCCGCGGCGGCGCCAGGTAGACCACCTGCGTGGGCGCTGGCGGCGGGGCCGGCGCCGCGGCGGGCGCGGCCGGGCGGGCGGTTGCCGGCGCGTCCTTCGGCCGCAGCATGTCGCGCGCCTGCTGCGACTGGCCCTTGGGGCAGGGCGTATCGCGCAGGGCCTGCTTGCCGGCGGCGTCGGTGCAGCGGTAGATGCGCACTTCGCCGCTGCTTTGCGCAGCCGCGGCGAAGGCCGCGCAGAGCAACAAGGCGATGGCGAGGATCCGCGTCATGCGCGCATCTTGCGCGCGCGCGGCTGAATCGCAAGTGCGCGGGTTCAGAGGCGCAGGGCCGCGCCGGTGCGCGCGTCGCGGATCTCGGTAGGACGCAGCAGGCCGCCGGTTTCGCCCTGCAGCACGGCATCCACGGCCTGGACGACGCGCGGGTCGAGCTGGCCGATCGCATGCGCGGCGGGTTCGCCGGCGCGGTTGGCGCTGGTCGAGACCAAGGCGCCGCCGTAGGCATCGCACAGCGCGACCACCGCGGGATGCGCGCTGACCCGCACCGCGATGCCCGCATGCGCGCCGGTCACCCAGCGCGGCGCCTGGGCGGAGGCCGGCACGATCCAGGTATGCGGCCCGGGCCAGCTGGCGCGCACGGCGTCGCGTTGCGCCGCATCCAGCGCGGCCATGTCGATGAACGGCGCGAGCTGCGCTTCGTCGGCGGCGATCAGGATCAGGCCCTTCTCGACTTCGCGTTGCTTGATCGCGAGCAGGCGCAGGGTCGCGGCCTGGTCGCGCGGTTCGCAGCCCAGGCCCCAGACCGCTTCGGTCGGATAGGCGATCACGCCGCCGGCGCGAAGCGCGGCGACGGCTTCGGCGATGCTGCTGCGCGCGGTCATCGCCGGCTCAGAACGGCGCGTCTTCGCGCGCGGGCTTCTTGATCACGCGCTTCTTGCCCACCTCGACCTTGCCTGCGGTCAGCAAGGGCTTGGCCGGCTCTGGGTGCGGGCTCACATAGGCCTTCTTCGCCACGGCTTTCTTCGCGGCCTTCTTGGCGACTTTCTTCGCCGCCGCCTTCTTCGCGGGCTTCTTCTCCGCAGGCGCCTTCTTCGTCACGGCCTTCTTCGCCGCCGCCTTCTTCGCACCGAAGCCGCGGCGCGCCGGCTTGCCGGTTTCGGCCAGCAGCAGCTGCACTTCCTCGAGGGTCAGCGAGGCCGGCTCGCGATCCTTCGGGATCTTGCCGTTGAGCTTGCCGTCGCTGATGTACGGGCCGAAGCGGCCGTTCAGCACCTGCACGTCGCTGTCGGCCCATTCCTTGATGACCCGGTTGCGCGCGATCTCTTCCTTCTCCTCGATCAGGAACACCGCGCGCGCCAGGTCGATGGTGTACGGATCGTCTTCCTTCTTCAGCGAGGCGTAGGTGCTGCCGCGCTTGGCGAACGGGCCGAAGCGGCCGATGCCGACGCTCACCTCTTCGCCGTCGTGCTGGCCCAGCTTGCGCGGCAGCTTGAACAGCTCGATCGCGTCTTCCAGGGTGATCGTGTGCATCGACTGGCCGGGCCGCAGCGAGGCGAACTCCAGCTTCTCGTCGGTGTCCTTGTCGCCGATCTGCGCGTACGGTCCGTAGCGGCCCAGGCGCACGCTGACCGGCTTGCCGGACTTCGGGTCGGTGCCGAGTTCGCGCGCGCCGGTGGCTTCGCTGCGGTCGACCGATTCGGCCTTCTCGTCGACCAGCTCCTTGAACGGCCCCCAGAACTTCTCCATCAGCGGGATCCATTCCTCCTCGCCGGCGGCCACCGCATCGAGTTCGTCCTCGAGCTTGGCGGTGAAGTCGTAGTCGACGTAGCGGGTGAAGTGCGAGCTGAGGAAGTTGGAGACCGCGCGGCCCACGTCGGTGGGGCGGAAGCTGCGGCCTTCCATCTCCGCGTACTTGCGGAACAGCAGGGTCTGGATGATCGAGGCGTAGGTGGACGGGCGGCCGATGCCGTATTCCTCCAGCGCCTTGACCAGCGCGGCCTCGGTGAAGCGCGGCGGCGGCTGGGTGAAGTGCTGGTCGGCGTGGATGCGGTCCAGCGGCACGCGGTCGCCGGGCTTCATCGGCGGCAGCTTGCGGCCTTCGTCCTCGTCCTCCGCGCTCTTGCTGTCCTTGCCTTCCTCGTACACGGCCAGGAAGCCGGACACCACCACGGTGGTGCCGCTGGCGCGGAAGCTGTGCTCGGAGCCGGCGGCCAGTTCCACGGTCACCGTGTTGAGCGTGGCCGGGATCATCTGGCTGGCGACCGCGCGCTTCCACACCAGGTCGTAGAGCTTGCGCTCGTCCTCGCTCAGGAAGCGCGCGACCTGCGCCGGGGTGCGCAACGCGGAGGTCGGGCGCACCGCCTCGTGCGCTTCCTGCGCGTTCTTCGACTTGGTCTGGTAGGCGTTCGGCTTGTCCGGCAGCGACGCGGTGCCGTAGTCGCGCGCGATCACGTCGCGGATCTCGGACAGGGCCTCGGCGGACAGGTTGACCGAGTCGGTGCGCATGTAGCTGATCAGGCCGACCGTGCCTTCCTCGCCGATCGCCACGCCTTCGTAGAGTTTCTGCGCGACCTGCATGGTCTTGCGGGTGGTGAAGCCCAGCTTGCGCGCGGCTTCCTGCTGCAGGGTCGAGGTGGTGAACGGCGGCGAGGGCCGGCGCTTGCGCTCCTTGGCGCCGACATCGGTGACATGCAGCGACCCCTGGGCGGCGGCGGCAAGGCGGCTGCGCGCGGCATCGGCATCGTCGCCGTTGGTGATGGTGAACTGTTCGAACTTCTTGCCGTCGAGCTTCGACAGGCGGGCGGTGAAGCCCTGCGACGGATGCGCGACTTCGGCCTCCACCGTCCAGTATTCGCGGGCGACGAAGGCTTCGATCTCCTCCTCGCGCTCGACGATCATGCGCAGCGCCGGCGACTGCACGCGCCCCGCGGACAGGCCGCGCTGGACTTTCCGCCACAGCACCGGCGACAGGTTGAAGCCGACCAGGTAGTCCAGCGCGCGCCGCGCCTGCTGCGCGTCGACCAGGTCGGCGGCGATCGCGCGCGGGTGGCCCATGGCCTCCTTGATCGCGCGCGGGGTGATCTCGGTGAACACCACCCGGTGCAGCGGCTTGTCGCCGATCAGGTTGCGCTCGCGCAGGATCTCGGCGATGTGCCAGCTGATCGCCTCGCCTTCGCGGTCCGGGTCGGTCGCGAGGTAGAGGTTGTCGGCGGCCTTGGCGGCCTTGGCGATCGCGTCGACGTGCTTCTCGTTCTTCTCGATCAGGTCGTAGCGCATGCGGAAATGGTCCGCGGGGTCGACCGCGCCTTCCTTCGGCACCAGGTCGCGCACATGGCCGTAGCTGGCGAGGACGGTGAAGTCCTTGCCGAGGTATTTGTTGATCGTCTTGGCCTTGGCGGGCGATTCGACGACGAGCAGGTTCTTGGCCATGGCGGTGCAGGTTCCGGTGGTGCGGTGAAGGCGGCGTCGAGGAAGGCCGCAGAAGCCAACGCCCGGGGTGGTCTGCCCCGGGCGTTCGGCTTGTTCCTTATTACAGTGGAATCACGGCGGGGGCGGGGCTGTCAAGCGCCGCGGTCCGAAATCGCGGGTCAGTGCACCGGCTCCGGCTCGTCCAGGAACATCTGGGTCTCCATCCAGGCGTAGGCCGCCTCGGCGCCGGGTTGGTTGAACAGGACCATCAACACGACCCATTTCAGGTCGTCCAGGTCCAGTTCCTCCTGGTCCAGCGCCATCGCCCGGTCCAGCACCAGTTCGCGCTGGTCGGCGTCGAGGATGCCGTGCTGCTCCAGGAACAGCAGGAACCCGCGCGATTCGGTGTCCAGCTTGTCCAGTTCGGCGCCGTGGAACACCCGGGTGGGGCCATTGCTGCGCGGTTGGCCGGGGGCCGGGCGCTGCCGGGCCAGTGCGTCCAGCCAGTCGAAGGCGCGGCGGATTTCGGCGGTGGAGAACCCGGCTTCGGTCAGTTCGCCCATCAGCGGGCCGTTCTGGGCGGTGAGGTCGTCGCCGTCGACGCTGACCGCGTCGTTGGTGAAATAGTGCTCGAACAGGTACAGCAGGACATCCAGGATGCTTTCTTTCATGGCCCTCGGCCTGCGCCGCAACGGCGCGTGTGGAGGCAAACACCCGGCTTGAACCGGGCACTCAGACCCCGATCCGGCAGTAGCGGCCGTGTTCCGCCGCGACCCGCCCTTCCAGCTCCAGCGCCAGCAGCATGGAGGACAGTGCGGCAGCCGTCAATCCGCTGCGTTCGACCAGTTCATCCATACCGGTTGGGTCGTGGCCCAATGCCTGCCACAAGCGGTTGTAGTCGGGATCGGACGGGAGCGTGGTTTCGAGGATCGGTTCGACGCCAGCAATGGGGGTGCCCAGTTCGCCACGCAAGGCCCGTGCCAGATCGGCGGCGAGCGGTCCGAGCAGCGCGAGCACCTCGTCCGCGGATTCGACCAGGGTGGCGCCTTCGCGGATCAGGCGGTGGCAGCCGCGCGCCATCGGGTTGTGGATCGAGCCGGGCAGGGCGAACACCTCGCGTCCGGCATCGGCCGCCAGCCTGGCGGTGATCAGCGCGCCGGAGCGGTCCGCGGCCTCGATCACCAGCGTGCCCAGGCTGAGCCCGGCCAGGATGCGGTTGCGGCTGGGGAAATGCTGCTTCAGCGGCTGCGTGCCGGGCAGGTGCTCGCTGACCACGGCGCCGTGGGTCGCCATGCGTTCCAGCAGCGGGCGATGCCGCGGCGGGTAGGCGATGTCCGGCCCGGTGCCGAGTACAGCCAGGGTGGCGCCGCCGGCGTCGAGCGCGGCATTGTGCGCGGCGGCATCGATGCCCGCCGCCAGCCCGCTGGTCACGCACAGGCCTGCCGCCGCCAGGGCGGCGGCGAAGCTCGCGGCATTGGCGCAGCCCCCCGCCGTCGCGGCGCGGCTGCCGACCACGGCCACCGCCGGACGCCAGAGCAGGCCGGCATCGCCGGCCACGAACAGCATCGCCGGCGGGCCGGAGATGCGGCGCAGCAGCGGCGGGTAGTCGGGATCGCGCCAGCCGATCAACTGCCGGCCGGGGGCATCGAGCCAGCATTCGCCGCGCGCGATCGCCTCCCTGCCGGGATTGCGGATCGCGGCGCGGGCATCTGCACCCAGGCCGTGGCTGGCCCAATCCCGCGCGCCCGCCGCCAGCGCGGCAGTCGCGCTGCCGTGGCTGTCGAGCAGGCGCCGCAGTCCGCCGGCGGCGGCGCCGCTGGCGAGCAGGCGCAGCAAGGCGTGTTGTTCGTCGTGGCGCTGTGCTGTCGATGCCGGCATCCATGCAGGATCGGCCGCAAACGACGACGGCGCCCTCGGGCGCCGTCGCGGCATGGCATCGGAAAACTACCCGATCGACACCTCGATCAATAGGGCGCGTCCGGATGCTTCAGTTCGTAGCCGACGCGGGTCGGCTTGACGCTGCTCATCACCAGGGCATAGCTGACCTTGTCGAAGGTGCGGAACACCATCGCATGGCCGGCGAACTCGTCGGGCAGGCGCACCTTCTGCTCGAACATGGTCACGTCGTCGTCGCGATCCAGCCCGTCCTTGACCCGGTCGGTGACCGAGTTGCCGCGGCGCCAGACCGAGAACACGGTGCCGTTGTCGATGCCCTGCGCCGCACCGCCGGAGATCGCGATCACGTCGTGCGGGCCGCCGCTGGTGAGCATGTCCGACACCGCCATCACCTGCAGGCGGCCGTATTCCTGCTGCTGCTTCGGCGGATGCGGGAAGAACTGCAGGTCGTAGGGCTGCGCCTCGACCGGGATCAGGCGGTCGCCGACCCGGACTTCGCGGCCTTCGCTGTCGAGCAGCAGGGTCGAGGCCTGGATGCCGGCCACTTCGCCACGGGTCACCGTGCCGGTGGATTGGGTCATCAGCTCGTAACCGAGGAATTCGGTGTTCTTGCTCGGGAATACCCAGTTGCTCCACATCGTGCCGGCTTCGCGCATGTGGCGGCCGCGATCGTCGAGGTCTTCGCTCTGGAACAGGTCGCAGCAGTAGCCGGAACGGTCGACGAAGCGGTAACGCTTCTCCGGGCGCACCACCAGGTAGCGCTGGCCCGGGGCGATGCCGTCCAGTCCGCGCACGTAGGCGACCTGGCCATGGCTGCTGCGCAGGCGGTCTTCTTCGAGGCCGACCACATAGGGCATGCCGTCGATGCTGTCGACGACGCGCAGGTCCTTCAGGAACGGCTCGACCTCGGCCAGCGGCACCGCGTTGACCGGGCTTTCCATGCGCGGACCGGCCTGCAGGCCGACGCGGTCGAGGTAGGCCAGGCTGATGACGTCGCCCGGATAGATCAGGTGCGGATTCTTGATCTGCGGGTTGGCCTGCCAGATTTCCGGCCACAGCCACGGACGCTTGAGGAAGCGGCCGGCGATGTCCCACAGCGTGTCGCCACGCTTGACCACGTAACTGTCCGGGTGGTCGCCGCGCAATTCCGTCGCGACGGCATAGGTCGCCACCGTCAACAGTGCGGTAGCGAACATCGTGCGCAACACGTTGGGGCGCACGGCCCTAGAAACTCGTTCAAGCATGGCGGCCATCTCCCCGCTCCCCTTGGTAAAAAACCCCCTGAAGCCGGGCCACTATAGCCCACAAAACCGGATCGCTGGCAAGCGGGGATCAAGGTTCGGCGCGTTACAATCGCGACCGTAGCCGCAATTGCGGCGACCGCACCCCCGGATTTCCGCCATGGCCCTGCTTCCGATCCTCGAATTCCCCGACCCGCGCCTGCGCACCAAGGCAGTGCCGGTCGATGCCGCCCGGTTGGCCGAACCGTCGTTCCAGCAGTTGGTCGACGACATGTTCGAAACCATGTACGAAGCCCCTGGCATCGGCCTGGCCGCGAGCCAGGTCGATGTGCACCAGCGGTTCATGGTGATAGACGTGACCGAGGACAAAAGCCGGCCGCTGGTGTTCGTGAATCCGCAGATCGGCGCCCGCCAGGGCGAACAGGTGTACCAGGAAGGCTGCCTGTCGGTGCCCGGCATCTACGCCGACGTGACCCGCAGCGACGTGATCAGCGTGCAGGCGCTGGACCGCCACGGCAAGCCGTTCGCGATCGAGGCCGACGGCGTGCTGGCGGTGTGCATCCAGCACGAGATGGACCACCTCGACGGCAAGCTGTTCGTCGACTACCTGAGCCCGCTCAAGCGCGAGATGGTCAAGAAGAAGCTGGCCAAGGCACGCAAGCACGCCGCCTGACCGATGCGCATCGTCTTCGCCGGCACGCCGGAATTCGCCGTGCCCTGCCTGCGCGCGGCGGCGAACAAGGCCGAGGTGGTGGCCGTCTACACCCAGCCGGACCGTCCAGCCGGCCGCGGCCGCGGGCTGACCCCGTCGCCGGTCAAGCTGGAAGCGGTGCAGCGCGGCATCCCGGTGCTGCAGCCGGAGAACTTCAAGTCGGCGCTGTCGAAGCGGGCCTTGCGTGCGCTGAAACCCGACCTGATGGTGGTGGTCGCCTACGGCCTGATCCTGCCGCAGTCGGTGCTCGACATCCCGCTGCACGGCTGCTGGAACGTGCATGCCTCGCTGTTGCCGCGCTGGCGCGGCGCGGCGCCGATCCAGCGCGCGATCGAGGCCGGGGATAGCGAAACCGGCGTCTGCCTGATGCAGATGGAGAAGGGCCTGGACACCGGTCCGGTGCTGCTC
>Ga0208826_1001617_pt1 | contig 18478 bp, 17 predicted proteins | sample AD_UKC115_MetaG_FD_184451 | JGI IMG/M metagenome (GOLD analysis project Ga0208826, IMG submission 184451) | Active sludge microbial communities of municipal wastewater-treating anaerobic digesters from Hong Kong - AD_UKC115_MetaG (SPAdes)... | ecosystem: Engineered > Bioreactor > Anaerobic >...
AAGAGGAGATATTTCCGATACAGCCACTGCATTGCGAGGCGAACTCACGGATACCGCTACCGCTCTGCGTGGTCAATTGCGAAATGACATCAGCGATTCGTTATCCCAACTGAATACCGATTTAACAACAGCGATTCACGATACGGCGATGACCGTTCGTGGCGAGTTATCAGATACAGCCACTGCGTTAAGAAGTGAACTTATAAGCGATATTTCCGATACGGCCACAGCAATCAGAGGCGAACTTACCGATACCGCAACCGCACTTCGCGTTCAGTTAAGAAGTGACATCAGCGATTCGTTATCCCAACTGAATACCGATTTAATAACAGCGATTCACGATACGGCGATGACAGTACGTGGCGAGTTGTCCGACACGGCAACCTCATTAAGAACCAACTTAAGAAGTGATATTTCCGACACGGCCACTACACTCAGAGGTGAACTAACCGATACGGCTACTGCACTTCGCGTTCAGTTAAGAAGTGACATCAGCGATTCGTTATCCCAACTGAATACCGATTTAACAACAGCGATTCACGATACGGCGATGACTGTTCGTGGTGAGTTAGCAGACACGGCCAGTGCATTGAGAAGTGAATTAAGAGGAGATATTTCCGATACAGCCACTGCATTGCGAGGCGAACTCACGGATACCGCTACCGCTCTGCGTGGTCAATTGCGAAATGACATCAGCGATTCGTTATCCCAACTGAATACCGATTTAACAGCTGCTATTCACGATACGGCGATGACTGTCCGTGGCGAGTTAGCAGACACGGCCAGTGCATTGAGAAGTGAATTAAGAGGAGATATTTCCGATACAGCCACTGCATTGCGAGGCGAACTCACGGATACCGCTACCGCTCTGCGTGGTCAATTGCGAAATGATATCAGCGATTCGTTATCCCAACTGAATACCGATTTAACAGCTGCTATTCACGATACGGCGATGACGGTACGTGGCGAGTTAGCAGACACGGCCACGGCCTTGAGAACTGAACTTAGAAGCGATATTTCCGACACGGCAACCGCCATCAGAGGCGAACTTACAGATACGGCCACCGCTCTTCGTACCCGCTTAAGGTCTGACATCAGCGATTCGTTATCCCAACTGAATACCGATTTAACAGCTGCCATTCACGATACGGCGATGACCGTTCGTGGTGAGTTATCAGATACAGCCACTGCGTTAAGAAGTGAATTAAGAGGAGATATTTCCGATACAGCCACTGCATTGCGAGGCGAACTCACGGATACTGCTACCGCTCTGCGTGGTCAATTGCGAAATGATATCAGAGATTCCTTGTCACAACTGAATACCGATTTGACAACAGCGATTCATGATACGGCGATGACCGTTCGTGGTGAGTTATCAGATACAACCACTGCGTTGAGAACAGAACTAAGGAGTGATATTTCCGATACGGTAACCGCCATCAGAGGCGAACTAACCGATACGGCCACTGCCCTTCGCATCCGCTTAAGGTCTGACATCAGCGATTCGTTATCCCAACTGAATACCGATTTAACAGCTGCTATTCATGATACGGCGATGACGGTACGTGGCGAATTATCCGACACGGCCACCTCATTAAGAATCAACTTAAGAAGTGATATCTCCGACACGGCAACCGCCATCAGAGACGAACTAACCGATACGGCCACTGCCCTTCGCATCCGCTTAAGGTCTGACATCAGCGATTCGTTATCCCAACTGAATACCGATTTAACAGCTGCCATTCACGATACGGCGATGACGGTTCGTGGCGAGTTATCAGACACGGCTACTGCGTTGAGAAGTGAACTACGTAGTGATATCAATGATACAGCCATTGCGTTGAGAACTGAACTTAGAAGTGATATTTCCGATACGGCAACAGCCATCAGAGGCGAACTAACCGACACGGCCACTGCCCTTCGCGGTCAGTTAAGAAGTGACATCAGCGATTCGTTGAATGCTTACTTGGATTCCACGACTGTAGTGAATGCCATTCATGATTCAATTCAAAATTTATTGAATAACCAATTGAGTTGTAGTGAAATTCAAAATTGTGTTAGCAAACAAATCAGTGATTCAATCAGTTCTATGATGCCTTTAGCCAATACGTTGAATAATCCCGCAAGCGACAGCTTGATTACAGAATCTCTTTTGATAAGCACTTTGCAAGATTCACTGCAAATCTTACGTGACTCGATTGAATCTTTGAGAATAATTATTACTTCGCATATCATTTGGGGAGAATATTCAAATCAGTATACCGCTACTGCCGGTCAGACACAGTTTAATTTGCCATCAGGGGGACCCGAACCGCAATCAACAATGTCCGTAAAAATGTTTATCAACGGGGTAAGAATTTCCAATAGTGCTGTTTCTTATTCCAATAGGGTAGTGACTTACATTCCTGCCAATAACGGGAATACCCAGTTGGTAAATAACGATAGGGTGGTAGTCGAATTCTTCTACTAAGCACAAATCTTGCCTTTCTCTGCATGAGGGCGTAGGCGGAAAGCCCGCAAGGACGAAAGTCGATGTGCCGCTGCCACAAAAAAGCGACCGGAGGAAGCTCTTTTTGTGGCTTTGCGGCAACACGGCTTTCGGACGCGGACTTGTAGCCGGAGACCGGCGGCGAAGCCGACATGCCCAAAAAATAAAAAGAGACTATATCAACAATTTGATTTTTTTTCATAATTTTTTAGAGAATTCTTATTTTTTAATTCAATAAAATAGGTTACTTTTGCAAAAAAAAGAACTCATGAGTCTGAAATTTAAGATTGTTCTATTTATTGGTTTATTATCTTTTTCGTATGCTTGTACTCCCAAACAACAAGCTTTGGCAGTAATTGATCCCGATGATACCATTCAGGGAAGAGTTGTGGTAGCAGTGTATCCCGATAGTACGCCCGGTATTGTGCAGTATTATAAACTCGATTCCACCGGAAATCCTACGAAAGAGCTGGTGAGAGAAATTCATTATTATCAAGGAAAAAAGAAATATACCGATTGCTCGTTTATTACCCAGAAAGAAGATTCGGTGTGGCGTGCCGTAAAAGAAGGTCCTGCATTTGCATATCATGAAAATGGGGTGGTGCAAACCAAAGCTTTTTATGTGAATGGGAAGGAACAAGGAGAATATAAGGTTTATCGTGACAACGGAAAATTGCTTTATGAAGGCCATTATGAATCGGGGCAGCGTGTCGGAGAGTGGAAATTCTATCACAAAAATGGTCGTGTCGGAAAATTAGGACAGTATGAAAATGGCATTTGTGTCGGGAAATGGGTTGATTACACTACGGAAGGAAAAATCATGAAAACGATTATTTCCGATGAAACAACAATTGCCTGTGGAGATTGTCCTAAATGTAAATCTTTGATTGAAAAAGAAAAGTAATATTGTTTAATTAAAATATTTTATCATGGAATTGCCTTTTGCAGAGTCGTGGAAAATTAAAATGGTTGAACCCATTAGAAAAAGTACCCGCGAAGAACGGGAAAAATGGCTAAAAGAAGCTCATTACAATGTTTTTCAACTAAAAGCGGAACAGGTCTATATAGATTTGCTTACCGACTCGGGGACCGGTGCGATGAGCGATCGACAGTGGGCAGGCATGATGATCGGGGATGAAAGCTATGCTGGTGCTACCTCTTTTTTTAAGATGAAAGAGATGATTAATGCCATTACGGGTTATAAATTTGTGTTGCCTACCCATCAAGGCCGTGCTGCCGAAAATGTACTTTTCTCTTGTTTGGTTAAAGAGGGCGATATAGTTCCCGGAAATTCCCATTTTGATACAACAAAAGGTCATATCGAATCTCGCAAGGCCTTTGCTGTGGATTGTACCATAGACGAAGCAAAGGATACTCAACTTGAAGTGCCCTTTAAAGGAAATGTAGATCCCCAAAAATTGGAAAAGGTACTGCAGGAATCTGCTGATAAGGTGCCCTTTGTGATTGTGACGATTACCAATAATACGGCCGGCGGTCAGCCCGTTTCCATGCAAAATCTGAAGGAAGTTCGCAAAATTGCCGCTCGCTATGGGAAACCGGTGCTGATTGATGCTGCCCGCTTCGCCGAAAATGCCTACTTCATTAAGATTCGAGAACAAGGTTATGCAAATAAATCTATCAAAGAGATCTGCAAAGAGATGTTTTCTTACGCCGATGGTATGACGATGAGTGCTAAAAAAGATGCGATAGTCAATATGGGTGGTTTTGTGGCAACCAATATTCAGGAATGGTACGACGCCGCAAAAGTGAAAGGAATTATCTACGAAGGATATCTGACTTACGGCGGTATGAACGGTCGCGATATGAATGCGCTTGCCATCGGATTGGACGAAAATACGGAATTTGAAAACCTTGAAACCCGCATCAAACAAGTGGAATACCTTGCCAAAAGATTGGACGAATTTCATATCCCTTACCAACGCCCCGCCGGTGGACATGCCATTTTTATAGATGCGTTGAGAGTGCTTACCCACGTGCCAAAAGAAGAATTTCCTGCCCAAACGCTTACCGCTGAATTATACCTTGAAGCCGGTATCAGAGGATGTGAAATTGGATTTCTCCTCGCCGACCGTGACCCGCAAACCCGTCAAAATCGTTTCAACGGACTGGATTTGCTGCGATTGGCTATTCCACGTCGTGTTTATACCAACAATCACATGGATGTGATTGCGGTTGCCCTGAAAAATGTGTTCGATCGTCGGGAACAAATTACCCGTGGGATGAAAATTGCTTGGGAAGCCGATATTATGCGGCATTTTACTGTTAAATTGGAGCGAATCTGATTCCTCTCTAAACTTTTTTACTATGTATATCGTGAATGGTGTCCTCGTTTCTGATGAATTGGTGGACGGTTATTTCTGTTGTGATCTCAATGAATGTAAAGGAATGTGCTGCCTCGATGGTGATGTGGGGGCTCCGCTGAGTCCCGATGAAATCGGCGATCTCGAAGATGCCTATCCGGTCTTTAAAAAGTATATGACCGAAGAGGGAGTTGATAAAATTGAAAAAGATGGATGTTTCGACTATGATATGGAGGGAGAGTTTGTAACTCCGTTGTTGGCGGATGAAGCGTGCGCTTTTATCTGCTACGAAAATGGTGTCGCCAAATGTGCCATTGAAAAGGCTTACTACGAAGGTGAAATCGACTTTCCGAAGCCCATCTCTTGCCATCTTTATCCCATTCGTATTAAAATTTTACCCGATTACGAAGCCCTAAATTATCATAAATGGCATATTTGCCGGAATGCTTGCGACAACGGAAAACAGAGGCAAATTAAAATCTATCAATTTTTGAAAACTGCTTTAATCCGTAAATACGGAGAAGAGTGGTATCAAGAACTCGAGAAAGTAGTTAATTCTTAATTTTCTTAATGTTTAAAATCTACAAAAAAAGAGCGGATATTCAAAAGAATACCCGCCCCGTTGCTATACAACAGTTATGATTAAATCATCATTTTGATATCTTCGTCTACCGTAGAAATAGTTCCGATTCCGAAGGTATCAACCAGCACTTTGAGGATACCCGGAGAAACGAATCCCGGCAAGGTGGGTCCTAAGTGGATATTCTTCACACCGAGGCTCAACAAGGCCAACAATACTAACACTGCTTTTTGCTCGTACCATGCGATATTGAATACTATCGGCAATTTGTTGACATCGTCCAATCCGAATACTTCTTTGAGTTTTAAGGCAATTACAGCCAAAGAATAGCTGTCGTTGCATTGACCGGCATCGAGCACTCTCGGAATTCCGCCAATATCACCCAAAGGAAGTTTATTGTAACGATATTTTGCACAGCCGGCAGTAAGAATGATGGTGTCTTTCGGAAGTTTTTCTGCAAATTCGGTATAATACTCTCTGCTCTTCATTCTTCCGTCGCAGCCGGCCATCACAACGAACTTTTTAATTGCTCCGGATTTAACAGCTTCCACCACTTTATCGGCTAAAGAAATTACTTGATGATGTGCGAATCCGCCTACGATATGACCCGTTTCAATCTGTTCGGGCGCTTTACACGTTTTGGCAAGAGCAATAATTTTCGAGAAATCTTTCGGCTTTCCGTTCACGCGTTCAGGAATATGAGGAAATCCGTTGAATCCAACAGCTCCGGTAGTCCATACTCTATCTTGATAGGTATTGTTGCTTCTCGGCGGAACCAAACAGTTGGTCGTAAATAAAATCGGCCCGTTGAATGTTTCAAAATCTTTTAACTGATTGTGCCATGCGCTTCCGTAATTTCCAGCGAGATTAGAATATTTTTTAAAATAGGGATAGTAGTGTGCCGGCAACATTTCTGAGTGGGTATATACATCCACTCCTTCGGGTTCCGCTTGCGCCAACAATTCATCTAAATCTTTCAAATCGTGCCCTGAAATCAAGATTGCCGGACGATTACGAACGCCGATGTCAACTTGGGTAATCTGGGGATTTCCATAAGTTGTCGTATTTGCTTTATCCAATAGAGCCATCGTTTGTACACCGAATTTACCGCACTCCATAACCAATCCGAGAAGTTCGTCGGCAGATTGCTCCGGATTGAGTGTGCTGGCGAGCCCTTTTTGCATAAAAGCGTAAATTTCGGGATCTTTATAGTTTAAATTCCATGCATGTTCCGCATAAGCAGAAATTCCTTTAAGCCCCAACACCAGCAGCTGACGGAGGGCACGAATATCCTCATTTGGGGTGGATAAAATACCAACTTCCAGTGCTTTTTTCTCTAATTCCGCTTCGGTAGAAGCTGTCCATGTTAGGGCATCATTTTTCAGGAAAGAGCATGGGGTATGATCTTCCACGGCAAGTTTGATTAATTTATCTCTTAATGCCAATCCTTTGTAAATTTCTTCGATGAATCTCGGTTTATCGAAATTGGCATTGGTAATGGTCATAAAAAGCCCATTCAACACATAGAAATCGACTTCTTCCAAGTTTTTACCTTTATCGCGAAGACACTGATTTACTTTTGAAATGGCCTTCATCGTGTAAATAAACAAATCCTGAAGATTGGCAACATCAGAAGTTTTACCGCAGACGCCTACAACGGTACAACCGGTGTTTTTTGCGGTCTCTTGACATTGGGAACAAAACATTGTACTCATAATTTTCTTTTTTAAGGGTTTAATACTTTCATAATTTAGAACAAAAGTAAGCTTTTATTTACATACATTTTGTCTCATTTGAAACAATTTCAAAAAAAAGATTAAATTTGCAGCGAATAAAAAAGAAGGCATCTTACATTTATGGACGTAGAAAAATATCTTATAGACACTCCTTTATTTGCGGGAATCAGCGTTGAAGATATCCAAGCGCTGCTCAAAGAGACGCGTTATCAAACTAAAAAATACCGGAATCAAGAAACGTTTATATTTCAAAATTCTCCATGCACGTACCTATATTTTCTATATCAAGGTCATGCAACGGCTGGACGGATGAATCTGGCGGGCAAATATTTATTGGTTGAAGAGTTGTATGCCCCGAAAGTCATTGCCCCTGCATTTCTTTTTAATAAAGAAAATCGATATCCGGTAACCGTCAATGCCACAAAGGTATGTAGTGTATTAATCATTCCCGGGCAGGATTTTATCCGGTTACTTCAAAAAAACAAACAACTTCTATTCAACTTCCTCAGCATCATTTCCAATCAGGTGGTGTATTTATCCCAAAAAGTTAAATTATCGAATATCTCCATTAAGGGAAAGATTGCAAATTTTATATTATCAAATTGTGAAGAAGGAGCTACTGTTTTCACTTCGGGATATACGCAGCAAAAGTTGGCAGACTTGTTCGGGGTTGCTCGTACGTCTGTAGCACGATGTTTTTCGGAAATGGAATCTGCCGGAATTATTTCAGTAAAGAATAAAAAAATAACAATATACAACAAACAACAACTCAAAGATTTAGTTGAATAACAATATTAACCCACCTCAATCCTCATTATCATGAAAAAAGAAAATCGAATTTTAAAAGAGATCAACAATTGGTTTTTTATCTGCATCGGATTGGCCGTATTTGCCTTTGGCTGGACGGCTTTTCTTATTCCTCATAATATGACCGGTGGCGGGGTAAGTGGTATTGCCGCAGTAATTTATTTTGCCACAGGTTTCATTCCTGTCGGGATGAGTACATTGATTTTGAATTTAATATTGGCCGGCATTGCGTGGCGGGTATTGGGAAAAAAATTTGTCATCAATAGTGTCATTTGCACCTTAATTCTCTCATTCTTTTTGAATGTAGGGCAACTTGTCTTCACACAACCTTTGGTGGATGATGTCTTCATGTGTGCCTTAATCGGTGCGGGACTGGCCGGATTTGGAGTTGGTTTGGCACTCAATTACGGAGGAAATACCGGAGGTACAGATATTATCGTATTGATGATTAACAAATACCGCAATGCTTCCTACGGAAGAGTAACCTTATATCTGAACATCGGGATTGTACTTTCCTCTTATCTGTCTGTGGGTTCCATTGAAAAATTAGTATATAGTATTGTGGTCATGTTTGCCTACACCTTTATTTCGGACATCATCATAGACGGATTCAAACAGACCTTTCAATTTTTAGTGTTTTCTTCAAAAAATAAAGAAATTGCAGAAAAGATCAACTCAGAAATTCATCGCGGAGCTACATTTATAAAGGGATATGGTTCATATAGTAAAGAAGAGTCCGATATACTATTAATTATAGCACATCGGACTGACAAGGTAAATATCATTCGAATTATCAAACAAATCGATGATACTTCATTTATTAGTATTTCAAAGGCTAACAGTGTATTCGGAAAGAATTTCGAACAACTGAAAGTCTAATCTTTTGTTATTCAACAGGAATCGGCGTATTGGCAGGTTCAACTAAATCTTCTACTTTAACTAATTCTACATCAAAAATAAGAGTAGCATAAGGCGGTATTACGCCGCCGGCGCCATATTCACCATAACCCAAAGCAGACGGAATAATCAATTGAGCTTTACCGCCTTCTTTCATCATGGCAATTCCTTCTTCCCATCCTTGAATCACACGACCTTGTCCCAATGGAATCACAATAGGATCTTTATCAACTGAGCTGTCAAAAATAGTTCCGTCTAATAATTTTCCTGTATAATGTACCGTTACATTTTTATTATTTTCAGCAGCTTTTCCTTTGCCGGCTACTTTTTGAATATAATAGAGCCCTGATGCGGTTGGAGTAACCTTTATATTATTGTCTGCAATATATTTTTTCAGTGTACTGTCTTCTGCAAGGCGAAGTTTTTCCATTTCTGCTTTGTATTTTGCTTCTTGTTCTTCTTGTTGTGCTTTAAATTCAGCAGCGGGAATAATTTTATTTATTTTAATATCCAAATAGATATCTCTATCTTTTTGTTCCGGATTATAATCATCAATTCCGAAAAAGTAGTGGAAGAAAGTGTCAATATTCATAATAAAAGTGGCACTGTCTCCTTGGTGCATTTTAAGAAGAGCTGCATATAAGTCGCCTTCAAACAAAGATTCTCTAACCAGCAATTGCATGGGTTGATTATCAATAAACGTAGAGTCGAGTGCACGAAGAGTGTGGGTGATTTCAACGAGATCGCCCATCTGTACTTGAGTTGAGTCTTCATTTTCGACATAAAACTTGTAATAGAAGCCGCTGTCATCTTTCTTATACCCCATGTGTTTACAAGAAGTAAAAGTTCCTAACACCATAAAGGCAATGGCAATCATGGTGAATCTCAATAATTGATTTTTCATAATTTAATTTTTAAAAATGGTTGATAATGTTTTTTATATTTATTTACTGATTTGTATTACCATAGCAATACTTTTTCTTCCTTTCACTTTATTTCCGTCTCCGGCAACGCCGTATGCCAAATGAGATGGCAACACTAAGCGGGCTTCTGCGCCCCGTTTAAGTCGTTGCACGGCTTCGTGCAGCCCAATCATTTCCTGGGATTTTGCAACTACAAACTTTTTCAATCCCTCAGTTTTTGAAGAATACAGCATAGTTCCGTCCAACAGAAACATTTGATAGGACAAAGAGACAGTATCTCCTTCACGAAAAAGGTCACCGGTGCCTTGTTTTAGTACTTGAATACGGAGCCCTGAGCCGGTATTGGTCATTTCCCACTGATATCTATTGATGAACAAGTCTATTTCTTCTTCTTCTTTACGTATAATATTTTTATTCCCTTCAACAAAAGGGTCAAATTTTTCTGAAGTATCTTTTTGAGAAACAGTCTGAATCACACCGGTCACTTTTTTTTCCGTACAAGACAAAAAAGGCAACAGTAAACCGAGCAGCATCACAGTCAATAAGCGATTCAAATTCATGTAATTTTACTAATTCTTCAATTCTTTTGTGTATTTTTTCAGCACTTCCTTAAAATAGGCAATTGCATTTTCGAGGGTATCATTGTAATAGGCAGCTGAAGCATTTTTATGACCACCGCCACCGAAGTGTTCCCGTGCGAAGAGGTTCACATCAAAGTTTCCTTTAGAACGAAATGAAATTCGGACTTTATTATCCCGCTCAATAAAAAAAGCGGTAAAACGAACCGTTTTCATGGTCAATCCATAATTGACAAATCCCTCGGTATCTCCTCTTTTGTAGTTACACATCAATAAATCCTGTTTGGTAAGAAACATGTATGAAGTGGCAAATTCGGGCATTACGGTCAAACGATTACACAAGGATAGCCCTAATAATCTAATTCTGGCTTCGGAATAATTATCATAAACATTTCGATGAATTTGCTCGCCATCCAGCCACATTCAATCAATTTTGCCAACGTAACGTAGGTCTCGGGCTGATTACACATATGACTTAATGAACCGGTATCTGTAATAATACCGACATATACAGACTCTGCAATTTCTTTGGTAAGTTCTTCCTGTTTATTCAAATATTTAAATAGAAAATTATATACCAACTCGGCAGAAGAGCTAGTTTGATGTGTTGAAAATTGAATATCACACTCCAAATCGGGATTAATATGATGATCTATCATAATTTTAAATGCAGAAGATTTGAGAATGGCCCCTTCAAGAGCGTTTCCGCTACGATGAGCTGCATTCATATCCACTACAAAGAGCAGATCTGCCTCTTTAATAAAACGATGAGCACTTCTCATATCATCTTCTGCAACCAAAATTTGATCACTTCCCGACATCCATTCCAAAAAATCAGGATAGGGATTTGGTAAAATCACCTGAACAGAGATATTTCTATTTTTAAAAAAATGATATAATGCTAATGAAGCACCGACAGCATCCCCATCGGGATTGTAATGAGATACAATCGCAATCCGTTTAGACCGATTGATAGCATCTTGGGCGCTTATTATATCTTTAGATGTAATTATTTCCATCGTCATATTTAGTATGCAAAAATACAAAAAAAAGTAATGATACATCAAGAGTTGCATTTTCTTGAAAAATATATCATGAATTATCGATTATCGATTATCGATTATTTAAAACCAACAAATATTAAAAAAAATAAAAAAAAGGATGATGATGTTATTTTTTGATTATTTTTGCAATGAAAAGTAAAAATCAACATCATACCATGAAAACAAGAATATTTATTCCCGTCGTGATTTGTCTGTTTGCTTTAGCTGTATGTACTCAATGTAAAAAAGATACAACTTGTAAAGCGATTATTCATGTATATTTTTCCAATAACGGCATTGATGCAGAAGAAGTTGCACCAGGGGCTTATGTAACAATAGGACAGAATGACAATTATGCAGAATTTGCAAAAGCAGAAGGTGCTGCTAACGATTTAGGAGTTTTTGAACATACCTTTCTCTATGAATCTTCGTTAGAAGTAATTGCTACTGCAACAAGGTCTGTCTATATCAGTGATACTGTGGCCACTCCCGTTCCGTACGCCGGATCCACTCAAATTAAATTGGAAGCAGGAGAAACTACCGAAATTGATCTGTTAATGATTCCTATTCAATAGTCCCTATTTCGAGGTCTATTTTAGCAATTATTCTTATTGTTAACTTTATTCATTCATTTTGAATTCAAAAAAGGCAGGATATTCATTTTTAATCATATCGTCTGTTCTCTTATTTTTCTTCTTATTTATTCATTCTAATCATGGCAATTTTATTCATTTAGGAGAAGAAAATACCGGAAATTCTACAGATGATAATCGGGAGGAAAGACTTAATGTCTTGTTATTCACTCATTATTCGGACTATTTCATTCATCGGGGGGTTCCAATGGGATTTCAATATGAATTATTTAAAAATCTCTCTGCTGCATTAGGAAGGAAATTAAGCATTACATTTGAAAATGATCCCAATGCTGCGTATTCTGCAGCTTTCTCGAATCATTATGATATTGTAGCCATGGATTTTAAAAAAAGTTTGCTCATCAAACAACTTATCACACCTTCACTTCCCTTTTCAACGTCATATCCTGTATTAATACAAAGAAAAGAAGTTCCTGCAATTCCTCCGCAGAAAAAAAGAAAGATATACCTTCCTGCCCATTTCCCGGGTACAATAGAGAAAGACTCTCTTGAAAAACCATCCGAATGGGAAATTATTTATAGTAGTACCTTGACCATAGAAGAGTTGATTGATCTTTTGGATAAAAAAAAGATTAATTATACCGTATCAGATTATCATACCGCGATTACTTTATTACCATTTTACTCCGATTTGGAAATCGTTTCTGCTGTGGGAAAAACTTATAAAAGGACTTGGGTGTTAAACGACTCCAATAAAACTTTAAATAAACAGATTAACAGTTGGTTACATATCTTTACTCATTCAAAAAAATATAAATTTCTAGAAAGAAAATATTTTTCGCCTTATACAGCAAATCGAAATATGCCATTACTTGAAAGTCGTTATCACAAAATATCTCCTTTTGACAATATTGTAAAAAAATATGCAAAAAAAGCAAATATTGATTGGAGGCTAATCATTTCCATTATGTATCAGGAGTCTAAATTTGTGACCGGATTATACGGAATGGGCGAAAGTTTTGGGCTGATGCAGCTCATGCCTTCTACAGGGGAGAAGTATAATATTTCCTCGGAATCTTCTGATGAAGAGCAGATCAAAGCGGCCATTCTGCATTTAATCGGTATTCAAAATCTCTTTCCCGAGGTGGAAGAACCGGAAGATAAACTTAAATTTATGTGTGCGGCCTACAATTCAGGAGCCGGACATATTAAAGACGCCCAACGCTTATGTGAAAAATACGGAGAAGATCCCACTCGATGGGCATCTGTGTCCAAATACTTGATTTTAAAAGCTAAAAAACAATATTATAATGATCCTGTTGTTCAAAATGGGTACTATCCCGGAAGTCATACCGTTAAATATGTGGAACAGATATGGGAACGCTTCAGCAGTTATAAAGCTATTATCAAAAAATAAGATGGGTTAAACGAAAAGAAGCAATTAAATAATTTGTACTTTTGCATTCTAAAATCAGGTCTATGAAAGTATCAGCAAAACAAGATCAAATAAAAGCAACCGACGAACAGATATATCAGCTTATCTCCAATCCGGAAAATTTTGCAGAATTTTTACCGGCACAATTAGAACAAAAAGAGTGTACTCCCGATTTCTGCAGGTTCACCATTCCCGGAATGGCCACATTAACATTGCGAATTTCCGAAAAAACTCCTTTTTGCAAAGTATTATATTCCGCTGAAAATGACAAAAATATACCGATTACGATTGATTTTTTAATAGAGAATCATTCTGATAATTCAGAAGTCGAAGTAGGAATTGAAGCAGCTGTTCCGGCATTTTTATCAGGTATGGTTAAAAATCCTTTGCAGCATTTAGCAAACATGATTGTTGAAAAAATAAAACTTTTCGCTGAAAAATAGTCATCATGGAAATAAATACAATAAGAACAGAACAACTTGTCAAGAAATATCGTTCTCGTACCGTAGTCAATGATGTCTCTTTTGAAGTCAAGCAAGGAGAGATTGTCGGGTTGCTCGGCCCGAACGGAGCAGGAAAGACGACCTCTTTTTACATGATTGTCGGTCTCATTAGACCTTTTTTTGGCAAGATTTTCTTAAACGATTTGGATATTACTGAATTTCCCATGTATAAAAGGGCAAAAATGGGTATTTCCTATTTACCGCAAGAAGCCTCTGTATTTCGTCACTTAAGTGTGGAGAATAACATAAAAGCTATTTTGGAATTTACAGATTTAAGCAAACACGAGCAAAAAGAAAAACTTGAAGAGTTGATTAACGAGTTTAATTTGCATAAAGTACGTAAAAATATGGGAAATAATCTTTCCGGCGGGGAAAGGCGGAGGACAGAAATTGCACGTTGTTTGGCTGCAAATCCTAAATTTATACTACTTGATGAACCTTTTGCCGGTGTCGATCCTATTGCGGTAGAAGATATCCAATCTATTGTTGCCAAATTAAAAGATAAGAACATCGGAATTTTAATTACGGACCATAATGTTCATGAGACCTTATCCATCACAGATCGTGCCTATTTGTTGTTTGAAGGAAAACTTTTAAAATCGGGAACGGCCGAAGAGTTAGCAAATGATGAATATGTTAAAAAAGTATATTTGGGAAAAAATTTCGAATTAAGAAAGTAACTTTCTTTTTCAAATAGTTCTAATTATCAAGAATCAAAAATATCGTTCGTCTATTCTTAGCCCTTCCCTCTTCGGTCGTGTTGGTTGCGATTGGCATGGACTCTCCAAACCCCTTATAACTTAATCGTTTTTGCTCTATCTTTTTTTCTAATACATACTGATAGACAGCTTGTGCGCGTCTTTCGGAGAGTAATTGATTATCCTCATCATTCCCGATATCATCTGTGTGTCCTTGAATTTCAACTTTAATAGTTGGATTTTCCATTAAAAACTCCACAAACAAATCAATAATAGACTTAGATTTCGAAGTAAGAGTATAAGAATTGGTGGCAAAATAAATATCATTTAAGTCATAGGTTTTTCCTACTTCCACTTTTTTAATATTGGCATTATCGGTAACTACTTGTTCTTGAATTTGTTCTTTGGTAATCAATCTTGTATCATAAGCATAACCCTCTTTTTTTATATTTACAATAAGATCTTGCGGGGCAGCTTTATTTATTTCTGTTGCTATTGCATATTTTCCCGAATTTTCACTCACTTTTGTTTCAGCAATAATATTGGAAGCGGAGTCTCTAATTTGAACAATGGCATCCACTTTATTACCTTCTTCATCTAAAACCTCACCTTTTATGAGCAACATATCTTGCGGGCGGGCTTCTTCGTGTAATTCAAATTGGTAAATATTCCAATCGTTTCCATCAATAAAATTTGATGAAAAGTAGGCCCAATTCCCTTTCAGATTAACAAAAAAATCCACTTCATCTCTTTCAGAATTAATAGGATAGCCAATATTAACGGGTTTTTGCCATCCTTTTTCGCCCATTTTAGAATAAAAAATATCCATACCACCCATTCCATCGTGCCCGGCAGAGGAAAAATAGAGTGTTTTGCTATCGGTGTGGAGAAAAGGAGATCTTTCATTTTTAGCTGTATTAATAACAGGTCCTAAATTTTTTGGGGTTCCCCAACTTCCGTCAGCTTGTCGTTCTGAATACCAGATATCGGAACCACCAAAGCCACCGGGACGATCACTTGCAAAAAAAAGTTGTTGTCCGTTCGAGCTCAAAGAAGGCTGTGATTCCCACGAATCCTGTCGATTGATTTTATCCCCCAAACTTTTAGGAGTTGTCCACTCTCCGTCAATTAATTCCGAATAGAACAAGTCATAATTGGGATAGTCGTAATTATTAATTTTAACAACAGCTACTTTAACAAAAATCAATAAATCGTTTAGAAGATTAACCGCAGGACTTCCTTCGTTGCTATTATCCTGATTAAAAGGTAACGGCAAAGGTTCTCCAACTTCAAAGTCCCCATTTTTATCTCTCTTGCTGTAGGAAAAAAATTCTTTATCCTCCTGTTTTTCTTCAAAGTAAGAATTCTGTTTTTTAACCGGACTCCGACGGGTAAAATAGAAATATTCATCATCCGGAGAAATGGTGGCCAGATACTCATCGTATTGAGTAGAAATTCCCTGCACCGGAATTGGATTGAATTTTACCGGATTGTTAAGAAGATTTTGATAAAATCGCGATTTTTGAATAATTATTTCTGCTTCATGAACATATTCTATCTTTTTTACCAAATCCGGATTTTCAATTAAGACCGTAGCAAATTTAATTGCTTCAGGAAAATCTTCAAACAAATATGCAATTCGTGCAGCATATAAATGAACATGAATTTTATAAAAGGGGCAAACTTCATACATTTTATTGAATGCCTGAAGGGCTTTTTTTGCATTTTCCGTATTTTCGATTTTCAATCCGTTCATCTCCAACGGTAAATAATATCCGAGCCCCACATAGTAATTCACCTCCAAATTATCCGGAAATTCATCAAGAATTTCATAATATATTTTATATGCTTCGGTCTTATTTCCTTTTTGATGATACTCTCTTGCCTTTTTAAACTCTTTTTCCACACTTTTATCCATTGTTTGCACACAAGGATCTTCCTCTTCTTGAGCTCTAAGAAAAGCCACACTAAATACAATAATTAGCAACAATATGAATTTGAGTTTCATGGGCTATCTATAATATGATATTGTATTCATCAAATCGAATATGCAAAAGTAATACTTTTTCAAGAAACAAAAGACTTATTTAAGAAAGGAAAAGGAGAGAAAATTTAATTCTTAATACATCGAACGCTGTATGCATAATCTTTAAGAGCATCTTCGATATATCCGTTTTCACAGCTATAGCTGATTTGATAATTTTGCCCTCTTCGTTCATCTCCTATAGCCGCAGTCCAATAATATGCATTTCCGGCTAAATTGTAAAAATGATCACTCACATAATTGTAATATCCGCCGGGAACAGAACTAAATCCTGTTTGATTGGTTCCGGGAACAATCCACAAATTGGTTGTTTTTAAATGTGGAGATTGAAAAGCAGTCAGATCCAAGAATTGCTGATTTGTTGGGATATGCCATCCCTCGGGACAAACCCCTTGAGCTGTATCTGAAATAGTTCCAGAGAAGCCTACAGGAATACGCAAAGCCGAATACCAATCATAGAGTCTTCCATAATTAGCCAGATTTTGATTGGTATCGGGATACATGGAAGCATAATAAATTAATTTTGTCGGAACTTCCACTCCATCAGTATATACAGTTGCACTCATATTTTCCCGGGTCCAGCAATGACAACCCACTCGGACAGTATTGTATTGTGTTCCATTCCCGTCATACGCGTAAAAATTGTCTCCACAAGGCGGAAATGCGACATACACATTTTGGGTACAATTAAGATATTGTCCGGCAATCGACAATGTCCACAAAACAGGGGTAGTATCTCCAACCATATATCGTTGAGGAGCATCATTCGACATAGGAATAGGAGCAGGGACAACAACCGGAGCGGAGAGCGGAAAAGCTGCCACATCGCAAACGCTATATGCTGCTACTAATTGTGTATCTTGAGGACAAGTGGCCACATACAACATTACATCAACAGTACTATCACATCCATGAATGGTCGGCAATACGACGGTATGTGTTCCTTCTGTAGAAAAAACAGTATCATTAAAAGCAAAAGGCATTTGAGAATCATAAACCAATAGGGTGTCCGAAACAAAATAGATGGGATGAACCGTCAGTGTCATTTTCCCCAACGTATCATAATTCAAAAAAGAACCCACGGGTAAATAATTTTCCCCCAGCACAGTTCCGGCAGTATGAAGCGGTAAATCAAAACCATGAAGTTGATAACGAATGGAACTGTCTGCTTCTTGACAGATGGTATCAAACATATCCGTCACAATCAGATACGCTTGTTGAACACCTAAAGTAAAACTTTCCACACTATCAACATCGGTAGCAAAAAATTGACCATAAGTATAAGTAATATATGGATCTGAATTATTACTAAAACTACCCATTTCCGAACCAATCGAAACAAAAGAAACTTGAGACAATACAGTACTGTATAATCCCAATAATAAGACAATTAGAAGAAGTTCTTTTCTAATAATTTTTAACAACATGGCCTTTTAATCCATATAAAATATCAAGATGCAAAATTACATAAAAAAACAATTAATTAAGCAGTTTCTTTCTATTAAAATTAATTTTCTAATTATAATAGAATATTTTTATATATTTGCAGTCTTAAAAAAAAGTAGAAAAAATTAATTTAATTTATTAACTATCAAATATATACAATTATGCGTAACAAAGGGTTGATTTTATTTTTCACAATACTGATTGCACTTACTTGCTTGTATTGTTTATCTTTTTCTTTTGCCACATGGAGGGTTGAAAAAGCAGCAAAGGAATATGCTAACGATTTACAGATTCTGGAAGATGTGAAAAAATCTGCGAATGGGGATGTAATGTTAGAAAAACAACTTATGGATTCTGTTGTTTCGGAAAGAGAACATAGATATCTT
>Ga0208826_1001622_pt1 | contig 18441 bp, 14 predicted proteins | sample AD_UKC115_MetaG_FD_184451 | JGI IMG/M metagenome (GOLD analysis project Ga0208826, IMG submission 184451) | Active sludge microbial communities of municipal wastewater-treating anaerobic digesters from Hong Kong - AD_UKC115_MetaG (SPAdes)... | ecosystem: Engineered > Bioreactor > Anaerobic >...
TTTTTTACCTCCTTGCCGATGTACTGGGTTTACGCACTCTACTCCAGGGATTTCGATAAAATCTACGTCGGGTCCACCTCCGACCTTACCGGCCGGCTTAACGCCCATAACCACCCCGCCAACCACGAATCCTTTTATCATCTTCGCTCCAGCAATACAACATTTTCCACATGATGGGTATGTGGAAACATGTCAACCGGTTGTACGCGCTTTATGGCATAATCTGAATCAAGCAGGGCAATATCCCTGGCCTGCGTTGCAGGATTACAACTCACGTAAACTACTCGTAGGGGAGAAATCTTGAGCAGTGCTTTCAGCACGTCGGGATGAACACCAGCCCTGGGAGGATCGAGCACCACAACATCTGGATTTCCCTCATGTATCACAAAATCATCCGTAAGCAAATCCTTAATATCACCAGTAAAAAAACTTGTATTAGTAATTCCGTTTAGCTTTGAGTTCTCAATAGCATCGGCAATTGCCTCTGAAATATACTCCATTCCAACAACCCTACGGGCGTTAGGGGCTAGAAAGTTGGCAATTGTTCCAGTTCCGGTGTAAAGGTCGTACACCAGCTCATCGCCGGTAAGTCCTGCAAACTCCCTTACAACTCCGTAAAGCACACATGCCTGTTCCGAGTTTGTCTGGTAAAACGATTTTGGGCCAACCCTAAACTTTATGCCCTCCATTTCCTCAGTAATGTATTTATTTCCATGGTAGCACACTACCTCCAAATCGTTTATAGTATCGTTCAACTTGGCGTTTACAACGTAGTTGAACGACGAGACTTGGGGAAACTTTTCAACCATGAAGTCGAGCAGCTGCTCTACGTCGGAGCTAAGCTGCCTCAACGACAGGATAACCATTACATCACCAGTTGACGAAGTACGGACAATAAGGTTACGAAGTGTGCCCTCGTGCGAACGAAGATTCATGAACGGAATATGGTGGTCAGCAGCATAATTTTTAACAGCAAGCCTAACGGAGTTTGATGGTTCGGGTTGCAGGAAACACTCCTCCACGTCGAACACAAAGTCGAAACGACCGGGAATATGGTATCCCAGCGCAGGCTCATCGGGTAGCTTGTCGGCTTTGGCCAGCTCATCGCCACTAAACCAGCGTCTATCGGCAAAGGTAAATTCGAGCTTGTTTCGGTAACCGGTAGTTCTTTCTGAGCCTAGAATGGGCGAAACGGTTGGAAAATTGACCCTTCCAATTCGTCGAAGCTGATCCTCAACCTGTCTTTGCTTTATTTTGAGCTGCTCGGCATAGGGCAGGTTTTGCCACTTGCACCCGCCGCATGTTCCAAAATGCCTGCAGAATGGTTCAACCCGAATGGGCGAATACTCATGGTAACGAACCACATAACCCTCCATGTAGTTTTTCCGCTTTCGGGTTAGCTGAACGTCAACCAAATCGCCCGGAACAGCGTAGGGAACAAACAATACCCTACCGTCAATCCTGGCAATAGATTTACCTTCGGCAGCTATATCCTCAATTCTAACCTTTTCGATTATCGGGTACTTATCTTTACTCACTTTATCGTGCTATATTTGAACCAACATCAACATTGGCTGTTAGAGTGCAAAGGTAGCAAATTGTTATGGACTCACTAACCCACATCGTTTTGGGCGCTGTTGTTGGAGAAGCAGCAGTAGGTAAAAAGATGGGCAACAAGGCTTTGGTTTACGGGGCTATAGCCGGAAGTTTACCCGACTTCGACGTTTTTGTAGCCAGATTTTTCGACCCTGTTGATGCCCTGTTCGTGCATCGGGGGTTTAGCCACTCCCTCTTTCTACTTGTAATCCTCGCCCCATTAGCTGCCTACGCAGTAAAACATTTCTCCCATAACCCCAGGCTAACCATGCTGAATTGGTTGGCGCTGATTGGCCTACCATGGCTGTCGCACATCTTAGTTGATATTTTTAACACCTATGGAACAGCCATCCTCGAACCTTTTAGCCATGCCAGAATTTCGTTCGACTCGGTGCCCATCGTGGATATTTTCATCCTACTTGTACTGGCAGCTGCCGTGGTGGTAATTTTACTTGCAAAAAGGAAAAATGTTCTGCGTAAGATGGCTGCCTGGGCGTCACTTTCCCTAACCATAGCCTATTTTGGCACTTCGGCTATAATTAAAACATGTGTTGACGGTGAAACCAGGAAAAGCCTTATAACCAAAGGTGCAACCTATACACGGATTCATAGCACGCCTCTCCCACTGACAAACCTAATATGGATGGTGGTGGTTGAGGATAGCAGCGGATACACCATCAGCCAAAAAAATCTAATTAACGGCAAAACTACCCACAAAGCTTACCTGGCTCGAAATGAAGGTCTTCTTAAGGGCTGTGAAAACAACAATAACATGGGTAAGCTGCTGAATTTCACAAGGGGTTTCTACACTGTGGAAAAATCAAGCAATGAACATTTAAAAATTTATGATTTACGGTTCTCTAGTCTTGCAGGCGTTTATCCCCAAGCATTCGTATTCATGTTTGAAGTTAACTGCAATGATGGTAAATTACTGGATCATCCCGCTCACCCCAGCAGGGGAATAATCCCCCGTAATGTTAAAAATCTATGGAACAGCCTATGGCAGAGCTAATCGTGAAAACTTTCAATCCACTCATAAGCCTCCTCCATAGAGCCGAAGAACTTCAAGGGTAGCTGGTAAACGTTAGCCGCCAGCAGAATCAGATTAAGGTAGTAGTTCTTGAACACGCTACCATCATAAACAACAGCGGCTCTGCGTAGCCCTCCATTAACGGCCTGGGGAATGGCTACCCTTTCAAACCATTTACGGCTCTCGGGATTAACAATACCCTGATTTCGGATATCGGACAAATAGGTGTAAACCGGGAAACCGCTTACCCTTTGAAAATTAAGGGCTTCGCCAATGGCTGCCTTATACTCGCTAACGGTATGGTTGCCATTCCATATAACCTTGATAATTTTTCGTTCGATATCGAAAGTTACAAGAGCATAGGAAGAATCGAAAACCTTAATTGGGGTCATGTTTTTTAAGTAAGTTACCACCCTACAGCTAAGGAGTCAACTTCGATTACACGAATATCATCAGGCCATCGGTGTAAGGCATTTTTTAGATGGTAGAAAGGAAACTCATGAGTTGGCCCCGTCATTCCATTACCACATTTTTGCAATACTACCCCGTGTCAAAAATTATTATAGACAAAATTAGGCTTTCAAAAACAAGTATCTCTGGGTAAAAATTAGGCAACTGGAGCAGGATGCCATTTAAATGAATAAAATGGCAAAAACGAAGACATTAAATAGGCTTACTTACATCAACCAACGAACAAAAAGTCGGCAATATTGAATCTCATGTTAGCTCAATAAGCATATTGTCAGGATATTGGGTAAATAAACTTACATTCCAATGGCGTTCCACCATCCTGGTATGGCATATTCTACAAAAAAAGCGCCTCCCTCAGGAGGCGCTTCCATGCTTTTGCCAACAATTAGCGGTTACTCGAAGAGCTTAAAAGCTTCCTTAATCCGGCTAATGGCGTCGAGAAGCTCCTTCTCGGTTATAACCAATGGTGGGGCAAACCGTATAATGTTGCCATGTGTAGGTTTGGCCAATACACCCTTATCGGCCATAGCCAAACATACGTCCCATGCTGTTTTGCCGGGCTTATTGCGAATTACAACAGCGTTAAGCAGCCCCTTACCACGAACCAACTCAATCATGTCGCTCTTAATACCCCTCATCTCACCACGGAATATTTCCCCCATTTTTGCGGCATTCTCTACCAGCTTTTCGTTTTTAATCACTTCAAGTGCAGCAATAGAAACCTTGCAAGCCAAGGGGTTTCCGCCGTAGGTTGAGCCATGTTCACCCGGCTTAATGGTAAGCATAATCTCATCATCGGCCAGAACGCACGAAACCGGAACAACACCTCCCGATATAGCTTTTCCGAGTATCAAAATATCGGGGCGAACACCTTCATGGTCGCAAGCCAGCATCTTTCCGGTGCGGGCAATGCCGGTTTGAACCTCGTCGGCAATAAACAGCACATTGTGCTTTTTGCAGAGCTCATAGGCTTTTTTGAGGTAACCATCGTCAGGAACAAACACTCCCGCTTCGCCCTGTATTGGCTCTACCAGGAATCCGGCAACGTTTTTATCCTTAAGGGCATCCTCGAGGGCAGGTATGTTGTTGAACGGAATTTTAATAAAACCGGGGGTGTAGGGGCCGTACCCGCGGTAGGCATCGGGATCGGTTGACATGGAAATCACGGTTATGGTGCGGCCATGAAAGTTATTCTCGCAAACAATAATCTTGGCCTCGCCATCCTTTATTCCCTTCACATCGTATGCCCAACGGCGGCAAAGTTTGAGAGCTGTTTCATCGCCTTCAGCCCCTGTATTCATCGGCAGTACCTTGTCATAGCCAAAGTATTTGGTAACGTACTCCTCAAACTCACCGAGGACGTTGTTGTAGAAAGCCCTTGAGGTAAGGGTAAGCAGCTGGGCCTGGTCGGTTAACGCTTTAACAATTTTTGGGTGGCAATGCCCCTGGTTAACAGCAGAGTAGGCCGAAAGAAAATCGTAGTACTTCTTTCCCTCCACGTCCCAAAGGTAAACCCCCTTACCTTTTTCCAAAACAACCGGAAGCGGATGGTAGTTGTGAGCACCGTACTTGCTCTCACGATCCATGTAATCTTTTGGTGTCATCTTACTCATTTTTACTATGAATTACGGGTTAAACAATATTTTGCTTAAAAATCATTGTCTTTTTTAAGGTATGCAAGGTTACTACTAGTTTGTCAATTTTCAAATAGCCTGCCCTTGGGTGGAATATGTTAAGGAACATAATTCTACCCTCTATAGCAGGAATAAAAATCCTGGCGTTTTGTGTTTAAGCTAAACAGTAAAGCAGCAAAGCTCGTGCAAGGGGATACCGTTAACTTTCTACTTCAGCATTCTAAAATACTAAACTCAACATACTGATTGCGCAACTATGCATAATCTACTGGTTAATCACAGCTAAAAAAATCCATAAAAGGATATTTCATTTGCTCTACCGGTGTCCCCTTGAAACATATTTAAGCCAGCGTGATAGCTAAAACCTATAGGGTTAAGGTTAAACCCTGCACCCCAAGTTCATGGTAATCATTTAGGGTTTAAGGTGTAGTTTGGGAAAAATGGTTGCAACAATAGGCAGCCATTAAATCTTCTTAACCCTTTTAAAACGAAGCAGCTTAATCATCCATCGGGGAACAGACTTGTAGGGCCTGCGGTTTTGAAAATTCACCTTTATACCTAGCGGTTTATATATTGGCAGGAAGTGGGTTTCGACAAACTCAATCAGAGTTTCGTCAGGATCTTCAATGTAGGTGAAATGGCCTGCAGCCTCGCCCATATCAAAACTACCCTTATCGCTATGCTTGATATTTGAGTTGACAGTGAAGGGAAAACCCAGCTCGTTACACTCCCGTTCGAGCTGGTCCATGTTCTTTACATCAAAGCAAAGGTGAATAAAGCCAAGGTCACCCCAGAAACGGTCCTGCAGGATTTTCAATGGAACTCTATCCAGCGGTTGAATAAGCTCAATGTACGATTGGCCAAATAGCTCGCTAAAGCTGCCCTTGCGGGTATCCGAATGGGTAAGTAGCACCCGGTGAAAATTCTCGTTTCCGGCAGGAAGGCCGGCAAGGTCATCGAACCTGCCTGATTTATTGTAAACAACCTTGTCGTAGCCCAGCACTCTCGAGTAAAATTTTACCGACCTCTCCATCTGGCTTACCCCAACAATGGCTCCGCCAATCCCGGAAGTGCTTCTTCCCTCATTTAAAAAGGTTGATTTGTCCTCGTAAACCTCCAGGGTATTGCCAAAGGGGTCGGATATGTAGAAATGTGGCTTCCCCTCAGGAGAATTAACCAAATCGCCAAGTATTACGCCTTTGGATTTCAGAAAGTTAAAGGCAGCCTCGATATCGGGACTTTTAATTTTAGCAGCAAAAATTCCCAGGTCGCCAAGTTTTACCGGGAACTTTGGAGGAAGAGGAGTCCGCTCCTTGTACTGCCAAATCTCCAAGCCACCGCCTCCCTGGAGGTTCAGGGCAAGAATTGCGTGCCGCTGCTGGGGTTCACCACCAGTGTAGGGGAGCATTAGCTCGGCTACCGTGTCGTCGTCAAAAATTTTAACGTCAAATCCTAAGGAATCGATGTACCATTTCCACACTTCTTCCAGGTTGCTCACCCCTAGGCCAACCTGCTGAATGCCGTAAATAATTTTCTCCATGAATGTTAACTTTTACACAGGTTTTACCCTGCTAACCATTTTATAGAATAGCGATGGCAGTAAACGTTTAATGTGAACCATCAGCAGCTCGCTTTTTCCAATCAAAACCTCCGGTTTACGCCGCTTTACAGCACGGATATACCTTTTGGCACATTTTTGCGGTGCCAGGCCGTTGCTCTGCCCGGGGTCCATTTTTCCATACTCGTTACCCTCCTTATCCAGGGCATGAAGGGAAATACTGGTCCGGATTCGGCCCGGGTAGGCAATAGTTACCGAAATGTTGTAAGGCTTAAGCTCTACCCTAAGCGTTTCAAAAAAACCCTGAATGGCGTGTTTGGCTGCAGCATAAGCTGAACGATACATGAATCCGAATTTTCCTGAAATACTGCTCGTTGCTGCAATATACCCCACACCCGCTTCAATCATTCCTGGTATAACAGTTTTAGTAATAATGACATGAGAAAAGTAATCGACCTCCATAATTTTTCGGTCTATTTCAACGGGGGTTTCAACAGCCAACGAGCGTTGGCTAATTCCACCATTATTAATCAGCAGGAAAATATGACCATAGGTGTTAACCACAGATTTTGCAATGCGCTCAACTTCTTCAGGATCAGATAAGTCAAAAGGAACCTCATGGCAAAAAGGGGTGTACTTGCGGCATTCGGATGCCACAACCTCAAGCTCCTCAGGATTTTTGGCTGACAGTATAAGATGTGCCTGTTCCCTTGCAAGTGCCAGGGCAATCTCCTTGCCTATGCCTGACGAGGCTCCTGTTACCCAAGCAATGCGATTTCTAAAGTTTACCATGGTATGTGTTCTTCTCTAACGGGTTTCAGAAACCCTTCAGAAATTTTGAGTGGCAAATTTAGCTCTTTTTACATTTGAATAAAAGGAAGCAGGGGAGGCAATCCAAAGCACAGCCGTACTCAAATGTTCCATTTTGAGAAATTTTTACATTAACTTCATTCCTGCTATTTCCCAATGCTCACACAAAAATAAACATAAAACGTTTACCTGCTTGCTTTCTCCCACCTGATTTTCCAGTCTAAAAACAACTATTATCCAGTAATTTCAACCAAGAGGTTGGTACTTTAATGTGGCTACCTAACCTTCAAGCTCGCTTAACTCTAACCATCGCATCTCAATATTTCCCAGCCTTTCGAGTAGATGTCCATACTGTTCCGATTTCTCCTGCAGTTTGCTGGCATCCAGCATTCCGCTACTCAACTGCTGCTCCAGCTCTAGCTTTTCCCTTTCAAGCAGCTCGATTTCGGAGGTTAGGTGTTCTAGCTCCTTTTTTTGGGCAAATGAAAGCCGCTGCTTAATCCTCACCCTGCTACTCCCGGTCTTTACCGATTTTTGAGAAGGTTTGCCCTGCGGGCAATCATTCTGCTGTTCAAGAGTCCATTCCCTCAATTCGGTGTACGATCCGGGGAAACCGCTTACCTCGCCGGCGCCCTCAAATATCAGCAGGCCATCAACAACCTTATCCATAAAAAAACGGTCGTGAGAAACCACAACTACAACTCCGGGAAAGCTTTTAAGATACTCTTCAAGGATGCAAAGGGTTTGAATGTCGAGGTCGTTGGTGGGTTCATCGAGGATAAGAAAGTTAGGGCTACGCATAAGAACGGTTAAAAGATATAACCTGCGTTTCTCCCCTCCGCTTAGTTTTTGGACAAAATCGTGCTGCTTTTCGGGAGGGAAAAGGAACATGTTGAGAAATTGCGAAACGGTAATTGTTTTGCCATCGGCAATGGTAACCACCTCGGCAATATCTCTGGCAATGTCTATTACCCTGGCATTGTTGGGAAAGCTAACATCCTGCTGCTTATAGTAGCCGATAGCTACCGTGCTGCCAACGTCAACCAACCCGCTATCGGGAAGAGTATTACCTGTGATAATGTTGAGAAAAGTTGTTTTACCGGTTCCATTTCTACCAACAATTCCCAGCTTCTCAAACCTGTTAAATGTATAGCTGAAATCCCTGAGAATAACCTTGCTTCCAAAAGCCTTAGATATGTTTTTAACTTCCATAACCTTTTTCCCTAATCGGGAGGCACTGATGTTAATTTCCATCGGTGATTCCAAGTTTTGCAGCAAGGTTTTTTCCCTTAACTTGTAAAAAGCATCAATACGATACTTGGACTTTGTGCCCCTGGCCTTTGGCATTCGGTGTATCCATTCACTCTCGTATCTTAGCGTGTTATTGGCTTTTTCAACCTCTGAAGCAAGGGCGTTAATCCTATCCTGCCGTTTTTCCACAAAGTAGGAGTAGTTTCCTTTGTACCGGAACAAGGACTGGTTGTCAATCTCGAGAATACAACCGCAAACCCTGTCAAGAAAGTACCTGTCGTGCGTAACCATCAAAAGGGTTTGCTGCCCGTGAATTAAATAGTCCTCCAGCCACTCAACCATATCCAAATCAAGATGGTTGGTAGGTTCGTCGAGTATAAGAATATCAGGTTCTTCAATGAGGACTGATGCAAGAGCTACCCGCTTGCGTTGCCCACCAGAAAGATTGGCAATTGGCTGATTAAGGTTTTCGATTCGTAGCCGGGTTAAAATTTGCTTTGCCTTGGTTTCCCTTCCCCATACTTCCAACCTGTCCATTGTTTCGATAGCCTGTTGCAGGTGATCCTTATCGCTGGTTGCCATCGCCCTCTCGTAATCCTGCACTGCCCTAGAAATATCATTATCGGCACTATAAACACTTTCCAGAATTGTATAATCATCCCTTAACACCGGATTTTGCTCGAGGTAGCCCAGCCTTATTCCGTTTCTTGTAACAACACTGCCCGAATCGGGGTGCTGTTTTCCTGCCAGAATACTCAGAAGCGTTGACTTTCCGGAACCGTTCTTTGCTACAATAGCCGTTCTATCGAGCTGGAATAGGCTAAACGACAAGTTACCGAAGAGAATTCTATCACCAAAAGATTTTGTAAGGTTTTCAGCCTGAAGGTATATGCTAGCCACAAAAATAGTTGAATTTGACCCGCAAAGTTAAGTATAAATGGCTAAATACAAACAACATGCTGCTGGCAGGTTGAAGGCTGATGCTTATACACCTCTCAAGTTTTTTAAGTATTTACTAGCAACAACCCCTTGACGAATCAGCAAATCAGCTGCAGGTCGAAATCCGTTTCATGTATCTTGTCTTAAACATAGAAAATTTCCAACAACGCTGAACAATATTGCTACATGTTGGTTACTCTATTTAGAATGAGAATAAATAACATAATACGATAAAGCTATGTCATTTCAACTACCAACACTAAAGTACGACTATAAGGCTCTTGAGCCTTATATTGACGCCATGACAATGGAGATTCACCACTCAAAGCATCATGCAACCTACACCAACAACTTTAATGCTGCCCTGGAAGGTAGCTCGCTGGCCTCACTTCCCGTTGAGGAAATTTTTAAGGATGTTTCCAAGCATCCGGTTGCCATTCGTAACAACGGCGGGGGATTTTACAACCACAGCCTGTTTTGGGACATCATGTCTCCCAATGGGGGTGGAGAGCCTACCGGTGAGCTGCTTAAGGCAATCCAGAAAAGTTTTGGATCGTTCAGCGAGTTTAAGGAAAAGTTTTCATCCACTGCAACCGGAAGGTTTGGGTCAGGCTGGGCTTGGCTTGTGCTATCAAAAGGAGAATTAAAGATATACTCCTCTCCCAACCAGGATAACCCCCTGATGGATATATCGGAGGTAAAAGGCTACCCCATTCTCAACCTCGATGTATGGGAACATGCCTACTATCTTAAATACCAGAATCGTCGCCCCGAATACATTCAGAACTGGTGGAATGTGGTGAACTGGTCGGCCGTTGAAAAAAGATTTTTAGAAGGCTTAAAATAACCTGCCAGGGTCATTTTGTTTTGTTATTTGGTTTTGAGGCTGGGACAATTTCCCAGCCTCTTTTTTGTACTGCTGTTTTTATTTTGGTTATACTTTTGTAAATTTAAGCTTATAAAATATGCTATTCTGCCTATAATAAGCTGCTGATGAATAGACTTTTCAAATACTTTACCTTTTTAATTTTAGCTATCCCCACGGGCTTGCCAAGAATGGCTGCAGCCATGGTAAATAAGGCTACACCGGACACCCTGCAAATTAATGGAAATCTGAATACGGTTAGGTCGCTAATAACCTCCCGGGAGTTTTCAGCAGCTGCAATGCTCACCAAAGAAGCCCTCAGCAATTCAAGAAAAATCAACTACATTAAAGGTGTTGCATGGAGTGAGTACTACCTGGGAATGATATGTTTTGAGAATTCAACACTAGATTCTGCAATATACTGGCTAAAACGATCAGAAAATGATTTTGCTGCCGTTCGCGACTATAGTGCACGGGTAAAAGCATGCAACCTGCTGGGAATTTACTATCGCCAATCCGATAGCAACGACAGCTCCCTGGATTGCCACACCCGAGCTTTAAAGATTGCCATGGAAAATAACGACTCGGCCGGTATTGCCGAGTCGCACTATGGAATTGGTATGACCCTCAACCAGCTCGGCTATTACCCCGAAACCATGGAGCATTTTCACGCAGCCATCTCGATAAGGGAAAAGCTAAATGACAGCTCAGGAGTAGCGGCAATTCTGAATAGCATGGGCATCCTCTTTAGAAATCAGGGCGATTATGCCAATGCGTTAGATTTCTATGTCCGGGCATTGAACATTCATGAGAAGTTGGGAAATATTCAGGGATTAGCCTACCAGCACAACAACATGGGTCTAATTTACAGGGATATTGGCGATTACGGTAAGGCACTCGATCATTTCAACAAATCATGGGCATTGAAAGTTAAAATAAACGATAGCCGGGGAATTTCCAACTCAATTATGAATATTGGTTCGGTTTACCTTTTACAGAACAAGCTGGACAGCGCACTAATATTTTTTGATCAGGCCGCCTCCATCAAGGAGCAGATAGGTGATAAGAGTGGAATTGCCAATATTAATTTATTCAGGGGTGAATGCTACCAAAAACTTGGTCTTTACAAAAAAGCTTTAGACTTTCTCGAATCATCCAGAAGTGACTACCATGCTCTAAAAGAACCCCGGGGTGAAACCGAAGCAATCATCCAGCTGGCTTCAACATACTTTAACTCGGGTATGCACGACAAGGCCTTTCAGCTGATCGATGAAGCTAAAAATATGGTAGTAACATTGAAAATGCTCGACCTGCAGCAGAAAGTTTTCCTGAACCTCTATAATTTTTATATCGAACTCGGAGATTATAGAAAAGGACTGGAATACTACCAGCTATACATTGCCGCCCGCGATAGTGTGATGGGTACACAAAACTTAAGGAAAATGCTTAATGTTGAGCTGCAAGATGAGTACTCCCGACTTATTAAAGAACACTTTGAACGAAAAGATCAGGAGATTTTGTCTAAAGAACAGGCACAACAAAGCAAAACAGTTTTACTCTATATACTTTCGGGGGCATTTATCATTCTTCTGCTATTCCTGGTAATGTTCATCCGCACCTTAAAAAATAAACAAAAAATAAATAACATGCTTATAGCCCAGCAGGCGGAGGTGGAGCATCAAAAACAGGAGCTGATGAACCAGCGCGACGAGATTGACACCCAGAAAGAAATGGTGGTTTACCAGCGTGATAGGATTATTACCATGCTCACCGATTTGGCAGAATCAATTGACTATGCAAAAAAAATTCAGCAAGCCATTCTACCAAAAGATTCCCTCCTGCAGCAGCTATTTACCGATTACTTCATAATATACCAGCCTAAGGAGGCTGTTGGGGGCGATTTCTACTGGGCCGGCCGGTTCAACGGCACCATTTGCTTTGCAGTAGCCGATTGTACCGGACATGGCGTCCCTGGAGGCTTTATGAGCATGCTGGGAGTTTCAATGCTTAACGATATGGCTACTGCCGACAGCGTTCAATCCCCATCATTAATGCTGCAAAGCCTCAGGCACAATATTGTGGCTGCCCTTGGGCAAACAAGCTTTGATGAGGATAACCATGATGGGATGGACATTGCCTTCTGCACCTTCGACATCAAGTCGGGTATTTTAACTTACGCGGGAGCCAACATGCCTATCATTATTAACTCTAAAGGCGAAATACCACCCTCCGAACGTATTCAGCCCTATCAAAATGGGCTCTATGAACTAAAACCAGACCGAATGCCAGTTGCACTTTACGATAAGATGGACTCCTTTAGCGAAATTCGCGTCAAGCTATCGCCAGGAGATGCCGTTTACCTTTTTACCGATGGATATGTTGACCAGTTTGGTGGGCCAAAAAGTAAGAAGTTTGGACATGACGCCTTCCGTACACTTATTAGCTCAGTGAAAGATTTAAGCTTTTCCGAGCAGAAGCAAATCATTTGGAGTACCATCGAGCGCTGGAAGGGAGAAACCGAGAACCAAACCGATGACATCCTGGTTATGGGACTAAAGCTCCCCGACAAATAAAAAACAGTGTAACCTTTAAAATTAACCAAGATGAAACATGAACTGCCGCAGCTACCGTACTCAGCCGATGCCTTGAGCCCGGTAATTTCTGCCAAAACGATTGAGTTCCATTACGGAAAGCACCACCAGGCTTACGTAAACAATCTCAACAACCTTATTGTTGGGACACCGTTTGAGAACGCCACACTTGAGACTATCATCAAGGAGGCAGAGGGTGGAATTTTCAACAACGGTGCACAAGTTTGGAATCACACCTTCTACTTCCTCACTCTTTCGCCCAATCCAAAAAGCGAACCGTCAGGAAAACTCGGAGAGCAGATTTCTTCAGACTTCGGCTCATTTGCAGAATTTAAAGATAAATTTGAAAAGGCTTCAGCCGGCCTGTTTGGTTCCGGATGGACCTGGTTGGTTTTAAACTCAATGGGCCAGCTGGAGATTACCCAGGAGTCAAATGCGGGAAATCCCCTTCGCAAAGGCCTAAAGCCTCTTTTGGCGTGTGATGTATGGGAACACGCCTACTACCTCGATTACCAGAATCGCCGGCCCGATTACCTTCATAGCTTCTGGAATATAGTTGATTGGAAAGTTGTAGAGGGAAGGTTTTAGCTAAAAGATTTTTTTAAACTTACCTGGTAGGAATTAAGCTTACCGGGTATTTCTTTTATCCAATAATTTGTAAAAAATTAAAACCATGTTAAAAGATTTGGTGTTGCAGAACCGCAGCTATCGTAGGTTCTACCAGGAAAAAAATGTTGACAGAGAATCGCTGGTTGAGCTGGTTGAGCTGACCAGGTTTTGCCCATCGGGTCGTAACGCACAACCTCTAAAGTACTTCATTTCAAATTCCGAACCAACAAACAGCCATATATTTTCCAACCTGGCATGGGCTGCATATCTAAAGGAATGGAATGGCCCCGAAGAGGGAGAAAGACCATCAGCCTACATCCTGATACTTGAGGATCAAACCATTGCCACGTCCAGCCAGAGAGATCAGGGAATAATGGCTCAAACCATCATGCTTGGTGCTGCAGAAAAGGGGCTTGGAGGTTGTATCATTGCATCGGTTAAAGGTCATGAATTGGCTAAAATACTGGGTATTCCCGACCACCTCAAAATTGTGCTGGCACTTGCGTTAGGCTACCCAAAAGAACATGTTGTGATTGAGCCAATGCCTCAAAATGGAAATATAGAGTACTGGCGGGATGATAAGGGTGTACATCATGTTCCAAAACGTGACCTTAGCGAGCTGATTTGGAACAAGACAGTCGGTAAAGGTTAAACAATTACATTCTTCTAATCGCCAAAGCCAGGTAATCCAACGCTATTCTTCAACAGGAATAGCTTAGCAGCCTTACATTACAACAATTGGTCCGTAGCCACAACTGCTGCACCTACCCTCACGGGTTAGGGCGGAGATAACGGTGTGATAGCCATTCCTACGGATAACCGTGGAGGAACACGACGGACAAATGGTGTTGCAGCCCACCTCGTTTCCATGCAGGTTGCCCAAGTACACATAGGCTAGCTTCTCTCGAGCTATTTCGTATAGCTCAACCAACCTTTCTTCGGGAGTAGGCGGAATTTTCAGCTTGTAGGCAGGGTAGTAGCGGTTGATATGCAAAACCGTGTTGCTTCCCAGATTCGAAGCAATCCACGAAACCATTGCCTTGGTTTCGGCAAGCGAATCGTTTAGTCCCGGAATGACCAGAAAGGCAATCTCCAAATGTTTACCCAATTCCCTTATGGTCACCAGAGTTTTCAGCACGGGCTTGAGCCTTCCTCCTGTTTGACTGCGGTAAAAATCATCGGAAAATGATTTTAAATCGATATTGAAAGCATCCAGAACTTCAAGAAGCTCCCTCAATGGTGCAGGGTTGATATACCCATTTGAAACCGCAACATTCAGCAAACCTTTACTTTTAGCCAACCTTGCCGTTTCAAGCATAAACTCAAATGATATTGTTGGTTCGTTGTAGGTATATGCAATCCCAATGTTTTCCGGAAGAACCCTGGCCTTCTCAACAACTTCTGAAGGCTGATAACTCCTCAACGGGGGCATCGAAACAGGGAAAGATTGCGAAATCTCGAAGTTCTGGCAAAAATCGCAGTGCAGGTTGCACCCGTAGCTGCCGATAGAAAATATCCGGCTACCCGGATGAAAGTGGTAAAGCGGCTTTTTTTCCATTGGGTCTAGCCCCGATGACGAAATTACCCCGTATCCTAGAGCGTTGAGAACCCCACCCTGGTTTTGACGTGCCTTGCATATACCAAACCTTCCATCCTGTATGCTACAACTATGAGGGCAAAGGTTACACCTTATGCCGTTACCCTTTTTTGAATAGTACTTTGCCTCCATGATCAAAAAGCACATTTAGAATTATCATCAAAGTTCGATAAACTTTTGCTTTAATTGCAAGTCATCCCAACTTAATTCCAACGATACCATACCTATGGGTTAAACCAAAATTTAAAAAATCGAGTGTTGAATGCTTTTTCACTTCTTCAACGCAGAAATCATCCCACAAAAATCATTAAAAATAGTACCTGTATGTTTTACACCTGTTGGATATCAGAAATTTTGAAGTTTACCTGCTTCCTGCATAGCTTGACCAACACAAATTAAATTTAGGATTTGCATGATAATGTTGACGATTAAATAACTCCCGTATTTACATGTAGGTCATAGTAGTAAAGGACTGCATGAAGCCGCTGTAAAGTAAAAACATTAAAGAGATTAATCTGAAATTAGGGAACTTCCACTACTATTCCTTTCCGGGTTGCGGCCAAATTTTTACCTTTGAACTTTTATTTAATAAATGGAGAAAAAATTACGCAGGCGTGTTCTGGTTATCACCTACTACTGGCCCCCATCAGGTGGTGTAGGCGTTCAACGTTGGCTAAAGTTTGTAAAGTACCTCAGGCTGTACGGATGGGAACCGGTGGTTTACACACCCGAAAATCCCGAATCGTTTTACGACGATGAATCGCTGCTGAATGACATTCCTGAAGGGGTTGAGGTTATAAAAACCAGAATATGGGAGCCCTACAAAATATACAAAAGAATCACCGGCACAAAGAACGAAAAAATTGCCGTGGGTTTTACCTCTTCTTCAAATAAAAAAAAGGGATTACTGCATAGGGTGGCTGTCTGGCTAAGGGGCAACCTGCTTATTCCTGATCCAAGAGTCTTTTGGGTTAACCCATCGGTTAAGTTCTTAAAAAAATACCTAAGGGAAAATCCGGTGGATGTAGTGGTTACAACCGGCCCACCGCACTCCATCCATCTAATCGGGCTGAAGCTGAAACAAAAGATGAAAGTAAAATGGCTAGCCGATTTTAGGGATCCATGGACAAATATATACTACATTAAGGATTTAAGACTAAGCGCTCCTGCAATGCGAATCCATCGCAGGTTGGAAAGCAAGGTGGTTCGTGAGGCCGATGGGGTGATAGTTGTATCGGCGCAAATGAAAAATGAACTTATGGTTCTCAGACCTAAACGTATAAATCTGATTACCAATGGCTTTGATGAGGAAGATTGGCCAAATGAGCCGGTTGACCTGGACTCAAAATTCTCGATTACCCATGTTGGTACGCTATCCCGTTACTTTAACCCTGTCATATTATGGGAGGTACTCTCCGATTTATGTGAAGAAATTGAAGGTTTTAGAAATGATCTGGTTATCAGGCTCGTAGGACAGGTAGATGCAACTGCTATAGAATCCATCCAAAAAGTAAACCTTCAAAATAACCTTGAAAGTTTGGGACAGGTTACCCATGTCGAGGCGGTAAAATTTCAACGAAAATCGCAGGTGTTACTCCTGGTTGTAAATTCTTCTCCAAATGCTATGGGTATTCTTACCGGAAAGGTATTCGAGTACTTAGCCTCGGGGCGAATGGTGCTGGCAGTTGGACCCACCTATGGCGATTTGGCCTCCCTGCTTTCCGAGACAAAAGCAGGATTCTTTGTGGACTATAACGATAAAGCAAAAACTAAAAGGGTCATTACACATCTCTACAATCTCTATAAAGAGAACAACCTGCAGCCAGAGACCAAGGATATTTTGCGTTACTCCCGTAAGGAGCTCACCCGCACCTTATCAAACCTATTAAATGAAATGACTAATGAATAGCAAGTTGATACTTACTGTTTTAGGGGCTAGACCCCAGTTCATAAAGGCAGCCGCAGTTAGCCGCCAACTTATGGCTTTTGGATTGGAAGAAGTGATTGTGCACACCGGCCAGCATTTCGATGAAAACATGTCCGAGATATTTTTTAAGGAAATGTGCATTCCCGCTCCAAAGTACAACCTTGAGGTTCATGGTTTGAACCATGGCGCCATGACTGGTAGAATGATGGAGCTGCTCGAAAACATCGTTATTAATGAAAAACCGGCAGCAGTAATGGTTTATGGCGACACCAATTCAACACTTGCCGGAGCACTGGTAGCCAAAAAGCTGAACACCCGCGTGGTGCACGTTGAAGCAGGACTCCGCTCGTTCAACATGACCATGCCCGAGGAGATCAACCGCATTCTTACTGACCGGATATCGGATTTACTTTTTACCCCAACAGAAGCGGCGGACAGCAACCTGATGGCCGAAGGATTCAGCCATTTCAACGCCAAAATTATCAGGAGTGGCGACGTTATGCAGGATGCAGCCTACTTTTACTTTAACAGGGCTAAAACCGAGTCACATGTACTCGAACGCTTAAATCTACCCGAGCACTTTGTGCTGGCTACCTTTCACAGACAGGAAAACACCGATAATCTTAATAATCTTCAGGGAATAGTTGATGGGCTGAACCGTATAAATTCTGAAACTCAGGTAGTTGTTCCCCTACATCCCCGAACAGCAAAAATTCTTGAAAGGGTAAGTATTTCACCCAACTTTAGGATAGTTGAACCCTTAGGCTATTTTGATATGCTCATGCTGCTAAACCAATCCTCGCTGGTGGTTACCGATAGCGGCGGTTTACAGAAAGAGGCATTTTTCTTTGGAAAGCATTGCGTAACCCTACGTGAGCAAACCGAATGGGTTGAGCTGGTTGAGAAGGGCTACAACATGCTTTCAGGAACCAGCTCCGACAGCATATACAACTCCTTCCGCCAAATGATTGCCCGAAAATCAAACTTTAAGGTTAACCTTTACGGGAATGGGCATGCAGCGGAGAAAATTGCAGCAGAGCTAAAGGATTGGCTTTAGGCTAAAACCCAGATTCAATAAAAACTCTTACAACCCATTTTGAAGCAAAGAGGAAGAAAATAAAATCCAGAAGAGCAGATGTGCATTGTGAAGCGTTAAAGGTAAAAAGCCGGGCAAGATTACCTTACTTTTTCTTCAGCCCCAACGGGACGCAATAGCTAGCATGGGGCAAAGTTCCTTTTGGCGTTCCGGAGAGAAGTGTTAAGCCATAAAGGTGCAGAATGAATTTGTGAGTTTGTTAAAAGCTGGATAAGTTTTTATCATGAAATCTTGGGGCTTTGCCCCAAACCCCACATACTTTTTTGTCTTGACACAAAAAAGTATGCAAAAAAAGTCAAGGCTGCGCCCGCCTCGCACGAAAAAGCTACGCTTGGCGGCTAAAAAATCTGAACTTGCGCCTCGCTCCGCTCAGCGCTTCGAACAGCAGATTTTTTCTACGCCGCCTGCGCTTGTTTTTCGGCTCGCCGGCCGATGCCGCTCTTTAAAACCCTTTTTAATGTTAGGTG
>Ga0208826_1001628_pt1 | contig 18403 bp, 17 predicted proteins | sample AD_UKC115_MetaG_FD_184451 | JGI IMG/M metagenome (GOLD analysis project Ga0208826, IMG submission 184451) | Active sludge microbial communities of municipal wastewater-treating anaerobic digesters from Hong Kong - AD_UKC115_MetaG (SPAdes)... | ecosystem: Engineered > Bioreactor > Anaerobic >...
AACCATAATAGATAAAAAAAGGTGTTTTAAACAAATTAATTATTTTGAGGTGTTTTAATGAATTTAGTTACTTTGATTGTTTTTTTCCTGGTTTTAGTCGTGTTTCTGGTTATAATTGCGAGATATTATTTATTGTACAGAAAAGGACTGAAAGGGGGATAAGTTATCAATAGGTCCATACTGGAATTTCTTTCCACTGGGCCTGGAATGTTTTAAGGGTTTGGGTCACCAGGGATGAATTAAAGCGGTCCACCATTAAAACACCTTTACCCAGTTTCTGTGCATTGATTTTGCTAACTATTCCAGGGTATTCCTTAACAATTCTTTCCCCATCCTTTTTGTAAGTGGATATACCCCCATAAAGGGCGCGGTTAAGTTTATTTCTATCGTTCTGGTTCATTTTGGTGGTGTCATAGGTCAATATGATGCGTGACTTTAGATTCATACCCTCTGCAGTTATATCCACGGATTTACCATGGAGTAAAACTCCTTCACCCTCCATTGCTGCGGTGAGTTCCGGGTTGGTGCCAAGTTCATCAAGGGTAACCTGTTTTATATGGAACTTTCCGGATACCAGGTCATTTACCCTACTAAAATTAGATTCTGATGGGGCAGTATGAACCACCATTAGATCAACATTTTTTAAAGTTTTAGAAGCAGCCGCACCAGGATAAACTACCGATAAAACCCCTTTTATTTTTTTAATGTCTCTGGTGAGTTCTGTAGCCAATTTAAAGTCCATTTTCCCCTCTCCCTCTAATCAAATACCTTCAGTTTAAGGGAAGGACTATCCCACTCGATAGGCTATCCCTAAAAATAATTATTCTAAAAAAGAACAATCATTCACTTTATATATCTTCAGTTGAACTCTGGAATCCATTAAAATTTCTATCTGTTATATTGATACTACTAATCATAAGTATTTTTGGAAAAAAATTGCCTATAAAAAAACTTAAATTCCCACAAAAAAACTTTATGGTTGAATAGATTTACGGGGAAATCTTTATTGAGTTTATTAAAAATCTTTATTAAATATTTTACCTCTCTAAAACTTCTATTTAAATAAATAATCAGGGACAATCTATTTCTTCCCAAAATGGTTTAATATCCAAGACAGGGGATCCATCCAGGGCATCCAGCCACTTGACCCTTAAAATATTACCTTGTCTCTGGACCAGTTTAACCAGGCACAAACCCATTGGATTAGGTCTTACCGGGGCTCTGGTAGAAAAAACACCCCTTTTTTCTGTTCTACCATGGGGAACCACTTTAAGGGAAAATGAATCAGCACGGTCCATCCAGTAGATCACGTGCAGGTTCTGACCGCTTTCAATTCCTTCCAGTGCCTCGGCATACTCTGGAAAAATAGTGATGGTGCTCACCTCATCAGAAAAACGACCCTGATGGGGAGACCCTTTTTTAGCTTTGAAGGGTGAATTAACCCGACCAATTGCATTTACTTGCATAATAAAACCTCTTAATAATTACCGTTGAATTTCAAGGGGATTAACTATTTGAAAAGTAATTGAATATTAAATGGTTTAACTTCACGAGAGATGTGTAAATCTTTTATAGGGGTCTCTTAGAAGTTCAATATATCCGTAGGATAAATTGGCAAGATTACTTTTACAATAATTCTTACACTATAATTTGACCATCAGTATTAATATAAAATTAGTAGATCAACACAGGACAATTAGTTCAACAAAAGGAGAATGATATATCAATGGAGAACCCCGCAGGGATTTTTTTTGAGAATGGGGAGTCTGGTTGGGCCCTGCGGGACATGATATTTTAGGGAGGCAATTCGTGATATTGCTATTGCTTCTCCATTGATCGTGGTTTAATAAAGTATTTGCATTTTAAACTTGTATAACATTCCTTATATAACTTACGGAGTCTTAAACATATTTATATCGGAATATTAAGGTCTAATAGCAAAAGAAATAACTCATGCAAATCTTTTTATCAGTTGCTACTTTTGATGAACCTCATCCACATTTTGTTAAATCACTACTAAAATATACCATTCCCTTAATATTACTTGGATAAAGCTATTATTACCAGCACATAAGGGAAATTAGAACTAAATAGTTAATAACGCTTAAAAATAACTAATAAAACCGAAATAACAATAAACCTAAAAATGACATATAAATACTGAATAAACTTATTGGTGAAATGTTAAAAAAGATTTCAGTTAAGAGCTTGGTCACTCTTAATCTTTTCATCCCCTAAAATCCTCTTTATGTTCAGTAATCTTTCACCATTGGAAGATATTCTGGTTGTTTTTTTAGGATTATCCCGCTTCAATTTTCTTAAAATAATAATATCACTCCCCAAGAAAACTGTTACTTCACTGGAACTTAAAGGTTAATGTGACCTTATTCACAAAATCAAACCTAAAAAAGTCCCCTGATCATTAATTCCCAATATAAAAAAATATCACCCCATAAAGCTTTGTAACCTCTAAAAAGGGATATAATAACGTTATTGTATGGAAGTTAGTGCCAACACAAATATTTAAATATCATGTTGTAGTAAGATGTAATTAGGTGAATTAAACGACCACCAGTATTATGAAGTGGACTTCATAATATGAACTTGACTTCATGCCTTTACACCGCCTCCGTAGGGACATGATAGGCAAGAGTCTCTGGGGTTCTTGGGCTCCGGAGACTTTTATTCTAATTTTAATGAAAATATTAGCATAGCTGGATTTTATATTTTTATAATAACCATAATTGACCCAATAATAACAGATTTAATGCCCCCATCACTCCTTTTTTTAGTGGATTATTTCTTAAGATCATATCCAAAGATTTATTTATTATGGTGTTTCAAGATGGCTTAAGGTGATCCGAATATGACTAAATACAATAAACACTACACCAGTTCAATGGATGTGAAGGATAAAAATGGCGATCTCCTGGGAGCTGTGTGTGTCACTCCTTCCAAAGAAGTTGGAAAAAGGGACATCATGTTAATGGCTGAGAATTCAGGCACACAATCCGTACGAAGCACCACCGAACTCATCAATGTTCTATCCAAAAAGAATGTTTCCTTTGATGACCGCAAAATGGTACTTGACTTCCTGGCGGAAAGACTGGGATCTTTGGAGCAGGAATTAGCAGTTAAAACTCTAAGATCACTGGATAATAAGGAAAAGCAGAGTAAAAAATAACAATTCATATTTTACTTTTTTTTGGGACAGACAAAAGATTAAAGAGATATCACTTTTTCATAAAAATATTAAAAAGAGGGGAATTTACAAAGTAAGTGAGGGGGTTAAAGTTACTGATTTTAACAATTCACTTAAAAAGCTAAATCCTGACCTGGTTGAATTAAACAATATAATGGATTGTTCACCTTTACCCCAGTTTGTAATCGACCGGGACCACCGAGTAGTACTCTGGAACAAGGCCATGGAAGATTACAGTCAAATTAAATCCAAAGATATAGTGGGAACTGATCAGCACTGGAAAGTCTTTTATGATTCAAAAAGACCTTGTATGGTGGATTTAGTGATAAATGAAGATTTAGATGGACTGGAATACTGGTTCCCCCACCAGTGTAAGCCATCTCAACAAGTTACAGGAGCTTACGAAGCAGAACAATACTATCCCCAAAGGGGCCCGCAGGGCACCCATCTGCACTTCACTGTTTCCACCATCCGTAACAATGAGGGGGAGATTATAGGTGGTTTTGAATCTTTCGAAGATATTACTAAACGCAAAATAGCGGAAAAAGAACTCCAGGAAAGTGAAGAAAAATTCCGGAGCCTCATTGAAAATCTAAATGTGGGTGTATACCGTAACACCTCGGATCCAGGGGGTACATTTATACAAGTGAATCCGGCATTTGCCCAGATATTTGGTTATGACTCCCCTGATGAGATTATGCAAATTAATGTTATGGATCTTTACGTTAACAAAGAGGATAGAGTACTATTTTTAGAAGACCTGCAACGTGAAGGATCAATAAACGACCGGAAATTGCTTCTTAAAAAAAAGGACTACAGCAACATTTGGGTTTCTGTATCTGCTAGGGCGCATTACCATGAAGAAGGTTTCATTGACTGGGTTGACGGGATAGTGGAAGATACCACCCATCGCATAGAAGCTGAGGAAGCTCTCCAGAAAAGTGAAAAACGATACCGTTCAATTGTGGAAAATATTAATGATGGCTTCTGTATTCACGATTTTAAGGGAGTTATCCAGGATTGTAATGAGAATTTCGCCCTGATGCTCGGTTTAAGTCGGGAAGAACTCATTGGAACCAACTTGGATGAATTCAGCAGCACTAGAATGTTATCTTTTAAGAATGAAGTAGTGGATGAGTTAAAAAATAAGGGAGTTGTTGAATTCGATGGTGATGTCCGTGGAAAAAATGGCATCCGACGATATTACAGCATTAACTCTAGTATAATTTCACAAGAGGGTGGAGGTAAGGTACAAAGTTTCCTTAGAGATGTTACCAAACGCAAAGAAATGGAAAAAAAACTCCTGAAAAGCGAGAACAAGGCACATAAACGGCTTTCGGAAATTGAGGCCATCTACAATTCAGCCCCCATGGGACTTTGCGTTTTAGATTGTGACTTGCGTTACCTGCGTATAAATAAATCAATGGCTGAAATGAATGGTTTTTCTCCACAAGAACATATAGGTAAGTCTATCCATGAAATAATTCCCGATCTGAGCCAACAGGGCGAAGCCATAGCTAAAGAAATATTCCAAACTGGTAAAGCTGTGAGTATGGAAATAAATGGTACTACTCCTGCTCAGGACGGTGCAGTTAGAACCTGGATCCAAGGATGGCACCCCATTAAAGATTCTTCCCGCAATATAGTGGGTATAAATGTGGCTGCACTGGAAATAACTGAAATTAAAAAGGCCAATGAAGCCCTTAAAAAATCTGAAGAAAAATTACGTCTGACCATTGAAGGGGCCGGTGTTATTATGTGGTTCTGGAATATGGAGAAAGATGTGGTGGAATGGAGCGGTCACTATAAACATATATTCGGGCCGGAACCTATCCCTGAGATGGGATACAAGGAACTATTAAGTTTTGTGCACCCTGATGATCTGGAAAAAGTAGAAACAGTTTTCCAAAGGACATTGCAGTATGGGGAAGATTTCAAAGTGGAAACGCGTACCATCTGGAAGGACAAATCAATACACTGGTTCAGTATAATGGGAAGAGTAGTATACGATCCCCAGGGTAAACCCCAAGAGATGATTGGCATTGCCCTGGACATCACCAAAAATAAAATAGTACAACTAGAACTGCAGGAAACATTGCGAAAACTAAAAAGATCCAATTCTGAGCTGGAACAGTTCGCCTACGTGGCCAGTCATGACCTTCAGGAACCACTAAGGATGATCACCAGTTTTCTCCAGCTTCTTAAGCTGCGCTATGAAAATCAACTTGATTCTGATGCCAATGAATTTATCCATTTTGCCATTGACGGAGCTACCCGGATGCAGGAAATGATTAACGATCTTTTAACCTACTCCCGTATTGATCGCAAGAGGGGTGATTTTAAAGAGGTTAAAATAGAAGATATTCTGCAACAGATAACCTTTGAATACAAACTGCTAATCCAAGAAAAAAATGCCGTTATCCATTTTGGGGAACTACCGGTGATCACTGCTGATTACACTCAGATGGTTCAGCTCTTCCAGAATCTCATCAGTAACTCCATTAAATACAATGATCAGCCCTGTCCCACTATACACATCACTGCAGAAAAACAGGAGAATGATTGGATCTTTAAAGTGGCTGACAACGGTATTGGTATTGACCCCCAACAGGGAGATCGGATATTTAAAATATTCCAGCGCCTTCACAGTCCCGATGAATACGAAGGAACTGGTATTGGTCTGGCTATTGTGAAAAGGATTGTGGAAAGACATGGAGGGAGGATATGGTATGATTCCCAGCCAGGTAAAGGATCGAATTTCTATTTTAACATTCCAAGGAGGTTAAACCATGAAATATAAGCTTAACACCCTGGTGGAAATACTGCTGGTGGAAGATAACCCTGGAGACGTGCGTTTAATTCAGGAAGTCTTTAAAGAAGCTGAAATCAAAAATCTACTTCATGTGGCAAGTGATGGTGAGGAAGCAATTCAGATGTTACACCAGTGGGAAAATAACCAGGAAAAACTTCCGGACCTGATTTTACTGGATTTGAACCTGCCCAAAAAACCAGGCGGAGAAGTTTTAAAAGAAATTAAACAGGATAGTAAGCTGAAATGTATCCCGGTGGTTATTTTAACCAGCTCAAATCGAGAAGAAGACCTGGTTGAAAGCTATAAAAATAATGCCAATTGTTACATAACCAAACCATTGAACCTGGACCAGTTAATCAACGTGATCCATAACATCAGTGACTTCTGGCTGAACATTGTAAAATTACCCCACAGGGACCAGGGTGATGTAGTATGAGAATTAAAGGTACGGTTAATGTTTTACTGGTGGAGGATAATCCCGGGGATGCCATGATCATAAATCAGATGTTCAAACAGATCCACAATATCCAATCCAATATTATCCATGCCAAACGCCTCTCGGAAGGACTGGAAGCCCTTCGTAACCGTGATTTTCATATCGTTTTGCTGGACCTGCAGCTGCCTGATAGCCGGGGAATTGGTACCTTTAACCAAGTACATGAAATAGCACCGGATATACCCATAATAATACTCACCGGACTGGAAGATGAAGACTTTGCCATTGATATAGTGGGAGAAGGTGCCCAGGACTACCTGATTAAAGGACAAGTAGACAGCAAGCTACTGTGGAGATCAATAACCTACTCCATTGAACGAAAACACACTGAACACCAGCTAAGGGAAAGTGAGGAAAAATACAGGTTAATGGTTGAAAAAATCCATTCAGGAATTTTTTTTGTTGATTCAGGGAATAAGTTAACCTATGTTAATAAACAGATGGCTAAAATGTTGGGTTTCACTGTAAAAGAAATGCTTAATCAGGATATCTCCCATTTCACCAATTCCGAGGGTGAATCCTGTTTTAAAAAACATTTAAAGAAGGCCAGTGAGGGGAAATCTTTGGAAAAATCAGCCCATATCTATGAAATGGAACTATTAAACAAGGACCAAACCAGTGTATGGGTTCTAGTTTCCACCAATCCCATGTTTAAATCAAATGGCGAATATTTAGGTGCTATTTCTATCATGACCGATATAAGCTCGCGTAAAGGTATTGAAAAATCATTGATGAAAACCATAATAGAAAAAGACCGGGATTTTTTCATGGTAATAGGAAACATGGTAGAGGCCATGAAACCCCTAATCCATAATACCAAGCACAACCCCTTTGAATACGATACTAAATTTACTTAAAATACTTATTCTCGTACAGTAACCCATAACTCCCAAAAATGCCATTAAACCCCACTATAATCTCACTAAAAAACCTGTAACATTTTTCTACTATCTGTAGTTAGTACTGTCTAAAAAGTAAAGTATATATTGTAAGACCGCTAACTATTGTTTTAGTCCCTTGGTGTAGTGGCAATCATGTGAGACTCTGGATCTCGCGACAGCGGTTCGACTCCGCTAGGGACTATCATTTTAATGTTCATAACTCCTTTTAATTCAGTGTTATCACTAAATCATCACCTCAAATCTAGAATTATCACCAGTGATGCTATAAACTATTAAGCCATAGTTACTGTGGCCTTTATTTACAGCATATAATGAATTACAAAGATATAAATGAACAGTTGAACAATTTTTAAAATGTAAAAGTCTTTTCATCCAACGAATGTAACTAGTGAATTAATGGGGGTTTTCATGAAAGATGAAGATATGTGTGATGTTCACTGTATCCACCAGGATTCTGTAAGGGAAGTTAGATCACTGATGCTGGAGGATGAAACATTCAATTCCCTTTCTGATAACTTCAAAGTACTCAGTGACCCCACCCGATTGAAAATTCTCTACGCCCTCATGCTGAAAGAGATATGCGTTTGTGACCTGGCTGCAGTTCTGGAAATGACTGACTCTGCAGTATCACACCAACTCCGGTTACTGAGGAACAGGAAACTGGTCAAATTCCGCAAAAAAGGTAAAATGGCTTATTATTCCATTTCTGACCATAAAATTGTGGATATGTTAAAAATGGAGACAGAAATTTCCGATTAATATTAATAGATTATACCAACCAACTATTAAGAGATTATAGAGATTATAGATATAAACCCATTATTAAGAGATCATAACATATAAAAACAATTTTCGTGCCTTTAAAAAATTTAGATTTTTGAATGACTTTTTAAACTAGCCCTTGGTGAAGATAAATTAGTGCAAAATTGTTAATAAACATAAATTATTATATATTATATTAATCTAGTTGAATTAGATAGTTTTAAAAAAATTTAATTGATTAACTGACAGGATAATAAATACTTGATAAACCGGGGCTCAAATTGGGGAAATATCAAGGTAAAAAGGTAGATAATACAGAGGGAAATAAAATTATTTCCACGTTAAAGAGGTAAGTTTAATGAGATGGTCATTAGTTATATTGGCAGTTTTACTGCTGATAGTAGGTTATGCGTATGTTTCGACCCTAAACGGTCCAATCACCCCTGAAGGTAGGCTGGCCTTTGTAAAGGTTGCCAATCCCGACATGTACCCCGGACACCTTCACTCCCAGTTACTGGCTAAATTTGCCAATGAGAGTGGTTCAAAATCCATTCTAGTGGTTCACTTTGCTGGTGATTCAAATTATAGGTGTTATAAAGAAGGAAATGTGGAGATCCTTGAGTTGGCCTTTGTAGACACCCAGGGTACTGGTGCCGCCGGTGATACCAATTACTGGGATTCCCTTAAAATAGCACTTTTTGGTGTTCCTGACGGCAGATACCAATACAAAACAGACGGAAAAGTTTTCAATAACTTGGATGATGCCCTGAACTACCTGTACGGTATTGCTGAAAAAAATGGACAGGAAGGTCCCATACCCATGTACTGGCACGGAACTGCCCGCAAAGATAATCCTATGTTTGCCCAGGGATGCGGATTCCCCCTGTTCTTTGATATTGTGCGGAAGAAATACGGTATCATACCGGCCTTCGTGTACACCTTAAGGGGAATGATCATGCCCTACTTCACAGACCCCTACGCCAACTTTGAACTACAGCACGCCACCGAACTCCAGAACTACTACCAGGAAGGTATGATTAACTTCCGATAAATCCAGTTTAGGGGAATTTTTCCCTTAAATCCCTCTTTTATTAATTTTTAAAAAAAATATCAAATTATCCAGCGACAACTACTTTTTCCTTTCCAATGTTTCATTTTTTTCTAATTCTTCAAAAATAAAACGGGGTCGACGTCCGTACTTTAAAATACACCCCATTATCTCTTCATCTTCCACCCGGGGGAAGTTATTTCTGACTATCTGTATTATCTCTTCTGTAGAGTAGGATATACGGATAATTTCAAAGAAAATGTTTAATAGGAAGACCAGGATATCAGAAAGAAAACTGAAGTCAGTCAGAAGGTCATATTTAACCCCCCGAAACTTGATCATGAAGGCCGTCTGAATAACCACGTTAACCTTCTCCAAGTCCTGGCGATGCTTCAGGTACTCCCTAAAAACTTTAATATAAAAAGGAAACGCTTTAATTCCATTATTTTCAGTCCACAGGCTTAATCCGAATCTATTTTCATCAATAAATTCTGAGTCCAGGAGTTTATCGGCCAATAATACTCCATCATATTCTGCTACCTTCTGGTAAATTTCTTCATTGGTTTCAACACCCAGATCCTGTCTCAGGGTTTTGAAAAATTCACAGAAAACTTCAGAGGAACTCATTTCCATTTTATCCAGGAACAAAGTGGGATCGTATATATTTAGATCCAGAATACGCAGGGCAGAATAGATGTTAGCGGATTTACCAGTACCGGGAGTGCCAATAATAAGTACGAACTTTCCTTTCTGATTTTTCAGGCTGCGAAACATGCGATATATTTTCCGAAAGGATCTGGTGAACACGAAGTCATGGTTATCCCCTTCAGACTGTACCCGATATTCTACCATGATTATTTTATTGTAGATTCATTAATATAAACCTATGACCCCTGATCTGGCTCCAGAGAAATTATGGATTACAGATAGGGGAGTATAATGGTATTAGAGAAATATTCTAAAAAAGCTCATAATTAGTTTATCCCTATTAATTGAATTTTTTCTCTGAATCTCACCAAAAACCTTCTAATACCGAGGATAATTAAGATGGTTTATCCCATATAACCAGAGATAAATGTAACCAGAGATAAATGGCAGTTTGTAGAAACCAACTGCTAGAGAAGAGGAGTCAAATCTACCGATTTGAAATAACCAAGATCTGAATATTTGTAACCAAAGGAATCTTTACTTAAATTACAGTTTCATATTCATCCTTCTTTTCTAATTTTTTATATATTTTTCAAGGCCCACTTTTAAAAGCTCGGGTGTGATCCTGTTCCGAAAAGTTTTAATAAATTAGGATTTAAAGATATAGGTTAAATGGGTGGAAAAATTATCCTTTACAATTATAAACCTCATTTACTGTGTTAATTAAAAACATTTACTGTATTTATCAAAAATTAATTTAAAATAGGGGTGTTTAATTATGGAAACTGTTAACATTCTGGTTGAGGCCTTACCCTACATCAAAAAATTTCACAAGAAAAAGATCATGATTAAATACGGTGGCCACGCCATGATCGACTCTGCTGCCAAGAGCTCCACTGCCCGGGACACTGTTCTCCTAAAGTACGTAGGAATGAAACCCATAGTGGTACACGGAGGAGGTCCTGAAATCTCCCGTTCCATGAACAAACTGGGAAAGGAACCAAAATTCATTGGAGGATTGCGGGTAACTGACCAAGAAACTATGGATATAGTGAAAATGGTCCTGGTGGGTAAAATAAGCACGGAAATAGTGGCCAACATCGGCCTCCATGGAGGTAAGGGAGTAGGATTATCCGGAAAGGACAACTTACTCTTAAAGGCCTGTAAACGTTCACCCCAAGTAGTGGTTAACCAGGAAACCGGCGAAGAGCAGATGGTTGACCTGGGACTGGTGGGTGAAATTGAATCCATAAACCCGGAAATCCTGGATGTCCTGACTGAAAATGATTACATACCAGTAATCAGCCCAATAGGCGTGGATGATAAGGCAGACACACTCAATTTAAATGCAGACACTGTTGCTGGAGAAATAGGTGGCAAAGTGGGTGCAGAAAAACTAATAATACTGACTGACGTCCCAGGAATCTTAAAAGACCCCACAGATCCCGGAAGCCTCATAAAAAAAGTCACCATAGCCCAGGTCAAGGAACTGATTGAGGATGGCACTGTCCGTGATGGTATGCTACCCAAGGTCCTCACTTGTATTAGTGCCCTTGAAAAAGGAGTTAAATCCGCCCATATAATTGATGGACGGATTAAGCACAGCATACTCCTGGAAATATTCACCAAAGACGGTATTGGCACCATGATAACCCCGTGAAGGGACTTACAAGGCAACCATATCTATTTTTTAATAATAAGTAGAGATAAAAAAAGGTTTTAGGGCATATTTACATACATTAATAAGCGGCTAATGAAGATAAATAAGAATAATATAAAGATAAAAAGGAAGGTAATGCAGATACAGAGGGGCATATAAAAATACAGAGGGAAGTGTATGAAGATAAGCATAGTAACCGATGGACCTTACGGTGAACGGGCCTACGCCACCATTAAAGAGGAATTTGATTGTGACTACGTGGTAATGGAAGCTCCCCAATCCAGTTTCATGGATGAAATCCAAATCCCCACAGAAACAATGACCCAACTGGAAAAAGCAGACATCATTTTAACCTATGTTCTACACCCTGACCTCGCCCTGGACCTGGTTGACGCCCTCCACGATAAAGTAGAATGGATCATTGTCGGTGCCTGGAGAGGAGAAGGTTTTAAAAATCAACTAGAAAGCTACGGTAATGTTACCTGCCCCGAGAACATGTGCGACCTAACTGAAAATGGAAACCCTGTTTTTGATAAGTTCGTCGCTAAATTCGGCAGACCCCTAGTTCGGATTAACTGCCAGGGCGATAAGGTGGTTGAAGTGGAGGTTCTCCGCTGTTCACCCTGTGGCAGCACTAACTTTGTGGCCCAGGAAATGGTAGGTGAAGACACTGCCACCCTACCTACTAAGGCCGGTCTCCGGATACAACATTACCCCTGCCGGGCCCCTAAAATGCGACTGTTCACTGATGATGAGTGTAAAAAGGAAATGGCAGCCAATTTCCACAAGGAAGCATTCCAGGAAGCCTTGGAAAAAAATACCAAGGAATAAAAAACAATAAATCCCTTTTTTGGTTTATCCTTTCTTACTACCCCTCATCGTTATTCAATAATCATTTACTGCCATAAACTGCGAACTTTGTTGAACCGGCTTTCAACATCGGTTGTTGATCTATCATTTATGAATACTGGTTTGGTATCATCACCAGTAACTTGGCGGGGAAACTCGAAAAACAATGAATAACCAGGCTCATAAGCTGCAGAATGGAACAGTATGGCCCGATGATTAGGATTCTTTTTAAGCCAGTTCCTCACCGGGGCTTTATCTTTATTATTTAATACTCTAACCGCAATGATATTCGCCCCGTTTTTATCAGCAGCTTCCACCACTTTATTGGTTTGCCCTACATTAGCATCTACTATGACTTTATTCAACTTAAGTCCATATGTCTTCTCTAATCCATCGAAATAACGATTAGGAGTGTCACAGTACTGGTCCGGATAACCATTAACTGTGGTTTGGACTATGATTTTTTCTTTTAGATCCATTTCAATGGGTTGGGCGCCAATAACCGCACCCTTACCATTTTTAAGTGCTCGAATAGGCATAGTTCCCAGTGAGGTTCCAGTTGAATTCTGATTTAAGAGTTGGAATGTGAAACGATCACAGGGTGCGTAGCAGTTTATCCCCTTGGTGTTCATATAAGACTCAGCCAGGGCCTTACCCGGGAGATCTCCACAAGCCACTACCAATGAAGCATGGCTTTTAACAGCTTCTGGGACCATAACATTCATTCCATGAGTGGTGGTGGCCATCCTAGTGTCACTGGAAACTTTTTTGGATCTTAAATCAGTCATTTTTCCAGGATCAACTGCATACACATAATGGCCCTCATCATCAGGCCCGTACCATGTGTTGTTGATCCTCTTGACCGGTACATTAGTGGCGGGTACCACCTTTACCCGCGCGTATTTCATCAATTCCTTTACCCGAGCACCTTCCATATAGGGGATTAATTCTGAGGAGGATTGAGGCTTGAAATCCGTGCTTAAATTGTTGTTGATTTTACTGACTGGATCCTTGGTCACACGGTCCACCTGAGTGACCACTGTTGCTCCCTGGGGGACTTCGATATAAGTAGCTCCCAGAACCACATCAGAAGCACTGGATGGAGCGGCCTGAACATCCGCAAAATAATCAGAGTTGAGTGAGGAGGAATTAACTCCATGTACATTACTTGAGAGGTTAATAAATCCCAACATACACATGGCAACAATGAATATTAAAACAGAAAAAGCAGTAACTAACAGTTTAGGCCCTATAACCAACTTAAACCTATTATTTTTTGTTAATATGTTATTAGAATGTAAATTTTCAACATAGCTTAAATCTCCTCCACAGGAACATCCTGAAAAATCGTGGGGAGATTCTCCTGATTTTAAATGGTAAACAACCCCACATTTATCACAGATTAAATAACCCATACCATTCACCAACAAATTATTTTTAATATTAATCCCTACATCGGTTATTATCAGATAATATTACTGCATATCCAACGATTTACATTAATTTAGGGATATCCCCTTGCATTCACGAAATTAATATCACAATTATAGTAAATTCACTGTTTTAATATATAAATCCTTTTGTTTTTAATTAAGCATGACCTAACCAATGTAAAGTAAAAAAAAAAGATGATAATTTAATATTTAGATAAAATTTAACCAGTTATTCATTGAATTTGGCAAAAAAACAAAAAAAATTAACGAAATTTTAAATATTTATTCTATGGTAATTGTATTTTACGTTAACATCAATATTATTCGGAGTAGCTCATGATCTACCAGTTAATTACCCAAAACTTATAAGATTCCTAAAAATTCAATCCCCTATACTATATAAAGATTTAATAGGCCCGTCACCCAACAAATGTATGTGAGAAATATGTTAGAAGTAGCAATTATTGGAGCCAGCGGCTACACTGGAGGGGAACTATTGCGGTTCCTTCACACCCACGGCGAAGTGGAAGTTGTGGCTGCCACCTCCCGGCAATATGCAGACACCCCCATCCGGAAGGTGCACCCCCATCTACAGGATATGAATTTGGAATTTACCAACCAATCCCCAGAAGATTTGAATGTTGATCTGGTATTTACCGCCACCCCCCATGGCGCTTCCATGAGTATAGTCCCAGGACTGGTTGAAAGGGGAATTAAAGTAGTGGATCTCAGTGGTGATTATCGTTTTGATGACCTACACCTCTATGAGAAATGGTACGGCTTAAAACATGACCACCCCCTGGAAGCAGTTTACGGTTTACCGGAGATGTATCGTGATGAGATCAAGAAAGCCAACCTAGTGGCCAACCCGGGATGTTACCCTACAGGATCCATCCTGGCAGGTATTCCTCTGGTAAAGGCAGGACTGGTAGACGCCCTGATTGCTGACTCCAAAAGTGGAGTTAGTGGTGCCGGGATTAAACCTACCCCAGTTACACACTACCCCAATATCAGCGACAACATAGTACCCTATGCAGTTACCACCCACCGGCACCTGCCGGAGATCCAGGAAAAGCTACAAAAATACGGGGATGTTCGTGTTTCTTTCACACCTCACCTGGTACCCGCCATCAGGGGGATTATAACTACTTTACATTCATTCCCTAATCAGGAAATTACCAGTGATGAAATTCAAAAGATGTATCAGGAGCAATACCATGACGAACCCTTTGTACGGGTGCTGGATACGGGTGAAATTCCCCGCTTGAGTGCAGTGCGCGGATCCAACTTCTGCCACATTGGATGTTTCGAAATTGATGAAAATGGCCGTTTAGTGGTAGTTTCAGCTATTGACAACCTGGTTAAAGGTGCTTCTGGTGCAGCAGTGGCCAACATGAACCTCATGTGCGGGTTCAAAGAGAACATGTCCCTGGAAAGCTGTGGTTTACATCCCTAAAAAGGGGGTCTTAAATCACCACCAATAACTCCTGGAAAGATAAAACCTATTCCTGTTGAAAGGTTGTAAAAGATTTAAACCAGTGATAAGCCATTATCCTCAGCATAAAAGCCTGAATTACCGTGATAGGAGTGTGAACTACCATCCCTAAATCTTTATAAACAGGGATACATATAACTTATGAGATGAAAAGCAAAAGGTGAGAATTTCAATAATAGTACCTAGTAAAATCCATTTATTCTTAACTACCATGACTTTAACACTATCCAAAATCACCACATGTGAGTTTACACCTCCCAGTAACCATTTATTAGAACCTAACATCTTAAAACAAAATATTCTTATTTATTGAATTTTTGAGGTAAATCCTATGAAAACCATGATCCTGTTTTACTCACGAACCAGGAAAACTGCCCTAATTGCCAAGACACTGGCCCATGAAATCAATGCCGATTACCAAGAGATCACGGATCTCAACAACCGGGGAGGGGCCTTGAATTATCTTAGAGCGTCAGTAGATGCTTTCCGTGAAAACAAGACCTTGATTAAACCAAAAACAGTGGATCTAACTGACTACGATCTGGTGTATCTGGGGAGTCCCACTTGGGCAGGTAAACCCGCACCAGCGATCATCACCCTCATTGATCAGTGCAACTTCCAGGGTAAAGATGTGGTACTCTTCGCCACCATGGGCAACTCCGGGGGGAAGAAGGTTATCGAACGCATGCGTGAAAAAATTGAACCACGTGGAGGGCGTTTCATCAAGTACTTCCTGATTAAAACCGGTAACAAAAAGAGTGAAGAACTGGTGGAAGATGTTAAAGAGATCGTTAAGGAGGAAGACCTTACACTCTACGGGATATAGATTAGGACTCCATAAGATTATTAAGGCAACTCGATAAACTAATTAGATACTTAGATCATTAGGGAAATACGAATCAGGGAGAAATATTTAGGAAAAAATAGAACGAATTCCCCGATAATGATAATTCCCCCAGTAATAGAGAATATATATTCTATAATAAAGAATATACAGGTTTATATAATTTTTAATTTGACTAAACTAACTGGTGATTAAATGGTAAAATTTGAAAGATTCATAGAATCGTACAAACCTCTCATCGCCATCCCAGTGGCCATCACCATTATTTCCCTTCTATTAATCACCATTGTAGGTGTTAATCAGGGAATCGAACTTAAAGGTGGTACGGAAGCCGTTATAAATCTGGATAAATCCATCAGTCAAAGTGATCTCCAGTCACTGATCACTGCTGATTTTCCAGGTCAACAGGTGACAGTTAAATCTGTGACCAACAACCAGGCCACAGTGGCCATCACTGGAGACGTTGATGTGGTTAAACTGACATCAGTGCTTAAGGGCACCGGAACTATTTCCAGCTATAAATCTGTGGGTCCGGTGTTGAGTGCAGAATCAATGACCCAGATCTACTATGCTCTGGCTTTTGCCTTCATATTCATGAGCATAACGGTGTTCATCATCTTCCGTGACGTGATTCCCAGCCTGGCAGTTATTTTTGCTGCCTTATCTGATATCATCATTGCCGTAGGGGGAATGAGCTTATTCAACATACCCCTGTCCATCGCCTCAGTGGGTGCACTGTTAATGCTTATTGGTTACAGTGTGGATACAGATATACTCTTAACCACCCGGATTCTTAAAAGAACCGAAGGTACCGTAACTGAAAGGGCAATCGAGGCCATGAAAACTGGTTTAACCATGTCGGCCGCAGCTATTGGTTCCATGGTAGCACTGTATCTGGTGGTTATGTTCCTGATACCCGCTGCCCATACCCTGGCAGATATAGCTGCCGTGCTTATAGTGGGACTGGTGGCCGATGTCCTGGCCACCTGGCTCATGAACCTGGGAATACTAAGATGGTACACGGAGGCACGTAAATGAATATCAAGGAATTCCTCAAGGACAAACAGGTACTACTACTGGTAGTACTTCTCATTGCCAGTATTGGTGCCATCTCCTATCTGGGCATACAACAGGGTCTGGATTTAAAGGGAGGTTCCACCATCCAGCTCCAGCTGGAACAACCAGTGGACACCGCCACCATGAACACAGTTACCGCAGTCCTGGATAAAAGGCTGAACATTTTTGGGGTTAAAGACGTTAAAGTTTACCCCAGTGGAAACCAGAACGTTATTGTCGAGATTGCAGGGGTCCAACCCGATGATGTGACCAAGATCGTGGGGAGTAATGGTAAATTCGAGGCCAAGATCAACAACCAGACTGCCCTGGTGGGATCAGACATCACCCAGGTAAAAACCTCCAAGGTAACGGGAACCCAATGGGAAGTTCCCTTCACCGTTTCACTGGAAGGTGCTAATCGATTTGCCAAGGTTGCTCAAGGTCAGGCTGGAGTGCCAGTGGAGATGTACTTGGATGACCAGTTGATTACCTCTCCCGAGCTTTCTGCGGAGCTGGCTAATGGGCAGGCCTCCACTGATGTGATGATCAGTGGAAGTGAAGCTACCAAAGAAGAAGCACAGAATCAAGCCAAAAGCATACAAACCCTATTACAATCTGGTGCATTGCCGGTTAAGGTAAAAATCGTTGGTATAAGCAGTGTTTCAGCCGAACTTGGTGAACAATTTATTAACGGTGCTTTAATTGCAGGTATACTGGCCCTGATCGTTATTGCTGCCATTATCATTGTCAGATACCGCAGCCCCATACTGGTGATACCCATCATGTTAACCAGTATTGCCGAGTTGATACTGGTTCTGGGAGCAGCGGCGGTTGTTCACTGGAACATAGATCTAGCCGCCATTGCCGGTATTCTGGCTGCCATTGGTACCGGGGTGGACGACCAGATCATCATTACCGACGAAGTGCTCAAGGGCTTCCAGGAGAAGAAGAGAATTTCTGGTGTGCGCCGGCAGATTAAAAAGGCATTCTTCATTATCTTTGCCTCAGCCGGAACCCTGGTAGCTGCCATGTTACCACTGGCCTACATTGGATTCAGCAGGGGAGCCACCGGAATAGGTATACTTTCTGGTTTCGCCTTCACCACTATACTGGGTGTTCTCATTGGAATATTCATCACCCGACCAGTGTATGCCAAATTCGTGGAGATGGTTCTGGATAAATAGGAAAAATATCCA
>Ga0208826_1001634_pt1 | contig 18358 bp, 22 predicted proteins | sample AD_UKC115_MetaG_FD_184451 | JGI IMG/M metagenome (GOLD analysis project Ga0208826, IMG submission 184451) | Active sludge microbial communities of municipal wastewater-treating anaerobic digesters from Hong Kong - AD_UKC115_MetaG (SPAdes)... | ecosystem: Engineered > Bioreactor > Anaerobic >...
TGGTCTATTCCTCCTCTAGCGCTAGGATGTAGAGGTCCATAGTTTGAACCGCTTTACAATATATAAATGGGTTATAATTAGTGTTGACTATAGTATCCCTTTAAGCAAAGTAAAAAGTGGAAAATGTGGTAAACTTAATCAGTAACCCAATCCACAATTGGTATATAACATGCTGTGATGTGCAGAATATGGGACGTTCCTAACTTTAATACATCGGAATTCGTGACTTGAAATGATGTACACCATGGAACTTCTGAATTCTCAACATCATGAGTGATATTCTCGATCAATTCCAATGCTACATATGGTATCTCATTGTTGTTGTCAATACACACGTCAATTGTGATGTAGATCTTGTGCTCATATTCTTCCTGGGTATATATTTCAGTTGATATATTATCATAGAGTACAACGCATTCTTTGTCATGTAGTGAGTTCTGATCAACTGGATTAGTATCGTATCCCAAGGCTCGTAATGATTTTTCAACTTCAGTTTTGCAATCAGATATTCGACGAATCCTCTTTACCATACAGTCTTTCGGTCACTTACAATGTATAAAGTGTGTGTTACATTTATATATTGGTAAGTGTGATCTACCAACGACTAAAGTCGTTGGCTTCCTGCTTCACTGATCGATGCATCTATGATGTCTGACTCAATCTCAACAGGCTCTTCGGGCAGACCCTGCCCTGTATTTTGCTTTAACAAAGCAAATCTCTTAATATTCTTTGCAGCGTTATGATCTCTATCAAGTTCAGATCCACAATCCGAACATATCCACATTCGATCTCCTAATTTGAGATTTTTGTTATGATATCCACAATGACTACAAATCTTCGAAGAGGGATCAAATCTGCCAATAGTAAGTAGAGTTTTTCCATACTTTTTGCATTTGTAGTCTAGTTGCGACCTAAACTCCGACCATGAAGCATCTGCAATATGTTTTGCCAATCGTCTGTTTTTAACCATTCCAGATACATTCAAATCTTCAATTGCGATTGCTTGGTTCTCGCTGACTAATGTAAAAGAAAGTTTGTGCAAGAAGTCTGACCTCTGGTTTGTAATGGTTTCATGACATTTAGCAACTTTCAGTTTTGCTTTTTTGTAATTGTTTGATCCTTTCACTTTCCGTGAAACTGATTGTTGAAGTCTCTTGAGTTTTACAGAAGTTTTCTTGAAGATCCTTGGGTTTTCAACCTTGGTTCCATCGGATAGAGTAGCAAAATGTATCAATCCAACATCAATCCCAATCGTAGTGTCCGAACTAAATGGTTGAGATTCTTGAACCAGTTCTTTATCATCTACAAGAATTGATACAAAATACTTTCCTGTAGAAGTCCTTGAAACGGTACAAGTTTTAATATCTCCTTCAAAGAACCTGTGAAGTTTGCACTTTACTTGACCTACTTTTGGAAGATATACTTTACCTAATTCCCAGTTAAGTTTCACTCCTTGAGGATACTGAAAAGATTGAATAGGATTCTTCTTTGACTTGAACTTTGGAAACCCTTTCTTTTCTCTAAAGAACTTGGTGAATGCATTATCCAAGTTACGAGAAGCCATCTGTAATGGCTGTGAATGAACTTCTTGTAAGAAGGGGAACTCAATCTTTAGAGCAGGTAACATCTTGTTCAGAGCAAAACAAGACAACGTTTTACCATGTTCTGTGTAATGCTTGATCTTCTTCTCAAGAAACAGATTGTACACGAACCTACAAGCATTGATATGTTTCTCAATACTCTCCATCTGGATCGCATTGGGATACAACCTATACTTGTAGGCTTGTAACATACTATTTAATTATACTTACAGGTATTTATACATATGTGTAAGCCTGCTGTATCCCACCACTAAAGTAGTGGGTTTTAGCAGGCAATTTTCTCATAAAAGTGGTTGTGCGTTAAAAAGGCTATTTTGTGAGTTATCTCGACCTACCGAAGTTGCGCCTACGTCTGATCACATCGTTTATCTCGGCTGGCAGCGGTAAGTTGGCCGTTAATGGGTTATTTTCAAGTTGTTTAGCGTAGTATTTGGCCTTCATGCCTGCCCAGGTTTCTTCAAAGGGGCGTTCTGGTTCGGTTGGCTGAAGTCCTCGATTAATGGAATATTTTTCTTTTCCAAGTTCGAGACGTAGATTTTTCATATCTTCGTCAGTTACACGTATGAACTCTTTGGATCGATAACCTTCGCGGGCTGCTTTGATCTGTTTTGGTGTTAATATTTGCATCTTGGTTACATATGCTTCGATCTGGGTATTTAATCGGGCTTCCGATCGTCGGATTTCACGCATAAACCGAAATTGCCAATTTTGCCAGTATGATGAAGGTATACCTTTCCAAATGCCGCCTTTAAGTCGAAGATCGAGTCTTGGTGAATAAGCACGTGGACCGCCACTAGCACCTCTCATTAGGATGTCAATGTAATCTCGGTTATCAGTTTTGGCATGGACTGGACGAGCGTAAAGTTGGGCACCGTAAATGTTTACTGAACGGAGAGTTATGGAGCGTCTTAATTGACCAGTGTGTTGGCGCGAATTGGCGATGTATATTGTGTTGACTTTGCCACGCTGTGGTAATTTGGGGCTATACGGACCACCTGCATGCCAGCCATGTGCCCTACGGTTAAAGTATGAATTTATGTTGTCATACCAGAAGGACATGAGTCTTTGGGCTTCTTTGATAATAAGTCCCATGATATGGGTATACATTATGCCAACAATTTTGGCTTCATTTTGATACGATGCAGGTACCCGGTAGTTTTTATTGGTGTAGAAGTATACATTGCGGGCTACTTGGATACTTCGCATATCATTAGATTTTGATGGCTTGGAACGAAACACAATGGGATCTACATTTAAGACGAACTCACGGGTATTCGTGCCAGGTCTCTGTCGTTTAAATTTACTTGTGGTTCGTACCATATGTTGACACCTCTATAAAATGATAATTATGGGATTCATCATTTGAATCCTACTCGTAATCTAATATGGATGTTCCCAAGGCTCCCGGAACCACGGGATTGTAATTGTGCTCGATGATTTCTGGGACTAATTCATCAGTGAATGCAGTGCCAAATAAGAGTGTGAGACATCCCTTGGCATCTACCACATCATAACCTATTGTGAGGGGAGCACCTTGTGGAAGAGCACCAATTTGCTTTTCTGCGAGCCTCGTATAATTGCGGTAAGCGTGGTATGTACCGAGGGTGATTGTGCAGCGTTCGACCTTGTATGTTGGAAATGATACTGCATCTGTTATGTCTACATCGAGCATATCTGCGATCATAAGTATCGTATCGTATGCGTGTTCCAGATCGCGGTATGCTACCCTATCATCATATTGATCGATACCTATTTCGTTCAGTTTGTCACGTAGACGAAATATTAGATTATCTAATTGCATGCAAGTATTGTCCCATTTACTGTATATATATGGGATGTGTCCAAGTATACTAGTGTTAAGTATATAATGCGAAGTGCGTTATAAAAAAAAAGAAATGTTATCAGCCTGATTAGAGGCTTGGTGTGGTTGCTGAACAGACACCGCTAATACGCATGATACGGTAGTTGCTGTCCATCTGGGTTTCTGATTCTGGGACAACCATGGTACCGAAGTACTTGGTATGGATCATCATTTCAGAACCGCTGAACATGTCACGACCCTGCTCAACACCTGGAACACTTCCACTGGTAAGCGTATAATGATTGAGAGTTTTATTCTCTGTTGGGATAACACAATATACATTACCAAGATAGTTAAGCTTGGTTGAACCAACGAAACTGACACCGTAAGTCTGTCCTGCCCACTCGATATCAGTTGAGTTTACACGTATGTTTGATGCGACCTGTGAGGTTGCAGACATAAGACGTGCTGGCTCACGGATTGAACCGAAGAGTTTGAGCGGGTAATAGATGATCATGTTGTTGATATCATTCTCTTTAACGGATACGTCTTCCTGATTAAAGAGTTCGTCAAACAGTGCATTCAGATCACCAATTGGATCTGCACCGGCTGCACTCCACTGGGCACTTGCAGGCTTGGTGACACCATAACCAGTCTTGATCGCATTGAGGATTGAAAGATCACGCTTGTTTGCGAAAGTTTCTGCTGCTCGACTGATTGCATTGTTCATCTGGAATGGAATATCCTTCCGAATTTTTGCTTCGTCAGTGAGCTTGGTTGCAAACCGCTCTTTCTTGAGATGGATGTATTTCTCGAAAGTGTCATCGGTTGAGTATGGGACCATTCCACCTTCAGATGAATCAAATACTCCACCTGGGTATCTCTTTACGAACTGTTCATGAACATCGAGAAGATTAGTGTTCTTAAAGGATGCTGCACCAAAAAACTCCATCTGTTCGAAGGAAGTAAGGTCAATGAGTGTGCTAAGTGAAAGAGTACCTGCCTTAATACCAGTGTCTCCAACAGAGGTGTTTGAACCTATATAATGTCTATCTACCATGTTAATTCACCTCAAGCCTTCTTGTACTGGTGACAAATTCTCACAGATGCAACTTTTGCACCTGAAGCTCCAGCACTGTTGTCTGCATTCCACTCGACCTTACCAATAACCCATTGGCCTGATGCAGCTACCTTACAGTATCCACCAGTTGCTGCAGCGACTTCGTTACCAATTGCCATGTTCTCGCCTGCGTATACAGGGATACCAATGAGCTGGCCCGGAATGAGTGGTGCTACAGTGAGGTTGAACCAATTGTTGTAATCTTCAGCATACCCAGATCCGCCGATATTTTCAGTCTTTGGATAGAGAACATCTGCTCCACCTGGAAGTGGATGCGGCTGGTATGAGTTGATGTATGCCCATCCATCGACGTATTCTCCATTTGCTGCTGGTACTGCAACTGCCTGTGTTGGGGTTGCATTTGCGTCGTACGCACTTGAGAGTTTATCAGTCTCAAGGAGCAGCCCCTTATATGGAATCTGATAAGGGGTTGCATATGTCATATTGGTAATTCGGTTTGCTTCCTGCTGCTCTCCCGGTTGGGCAAACACACGGAAACCGATACCAAGAACGTTTGGGATCTTCATAGGTCTTCACTTTATATATTTTTCGATGTATACAAGCAACTTAAACTGGGCCGATGTAATTACCATTGCTGTCATAGAGCACTGGGAGATTGTATTTCATCATTAAATCGGCATCAGCTAGTTTGCTTAATGATCTACGCATTGCAGGATCGTTGCGAATGCTTCCATATTCTGAGTTGGTAGAACCGAACTGATCATCCCAGACACTTAGCACGTCATCTATGGTAACTGCGCCCGGTTTTTTACTACCATTTGGTGATCCTGCGAGATGGTCCTGAAGCGGAGCCGACATCGGAGAGTTCTTTGCAAAGTTCTCCTTGATTGACTCAAGGATTGTAATTTTCTGTTCAGTCGAAAGGCCATCTGGTACCATTGAATTTGGATCGTTGATACCGAGAGTTTTCATTTCAGCCACTAATGCATTGTATTGTTTTAAGTAGGCTTTTTCTTGGGTCTTCTTGAGATTGTCAAGTTCTCCCATCATATCGGCATACTTCTTCGCGAGTTCATCAGATGGCTGAGTAGGCTCTTCCGTCTGTACATGAGTGGTTTCACTTGCTTCAGGAGTTTTAGGCGATTGCATGGCAGCGATACGCTTTTCAACTGCATCGTTTACCAGCTTCGCAAGATCATCAACCGAGAGGGTTAGTTGTTCTGCACTTTTCGTATTCTGTTCAATGGGTGGTGCAGAAGCACTTTGCTGTGGTGGTGTATTGGTCATACCTTTTACCTGTTCTCCGAATGTCGAAAGGGTGTTATTTAGATTGCTAATTGTATTCTTGAGTTCTCCAAGTGGTTCCTGCCATGAGGGGCTTTCGGCTTTTGGGGCAGGGGTACCTTCTGGGGCTTCAAAGTAAAATCTCTGAATCATAGGCTTTTGATCTACCATTCCTGGGCGATTTGTTAAAGCAGCAGCAATAAGTTTTGCTTTACCATCTACGATCTCAATTTCTGGTGAAATGAAACAATGACCATCATTGTAACGTGATTCAAATCGCTTCACGTCATTTATAATGGATTTCTGGTAAATTCCATCTGATTTGCGAATAAATTTCTGGATTCTGCCAATTGGTTCCTCACCATCGTGGATGTCGAGAAGTGGTGCCGCTTCGTTTAAGGAACTATAAATGTCATCAAGCATACTGTCAGTTACATCGAGCCTTTCACCTTTAGAGTCTGTAAATCCACCCTTTAGGATAATAGGACCATCTAAAATGTAACTGGAGAATTCTTTTGTGTTTGACATTCTACCGAAATGGAAGTGATTTACCATATATAAAGGGCATGTAGATAGCATGTTTACAATATACTATGTAAAAGAAGTATAATTACTCAAAAAGGTGTGATGGGGAGCAGCCAATCACACCCAAAGAAGAATGTCCCTGCGAGTACCGAATACTCGAAATCGGCGGGGAATCTTGCTACACACGGCCCGTCATTGCCGTGTCATATTAGATGTGTTATCATTATATATAAGTTTTGATTAGGATTCATAGCCTAATGCATCGTTGATTTTTGATTGGGCACCATCTGTAGGTTGCTGGTTTGAGCTTTCTGGGGTGGTTGGATAGATAATTTTACCGTTTGATGTCGCACCTAACTGACCACCATTATTTGGAAGTTTGGATTCGTTTTCAACCTCGCGACGCTTTTCAAGTTCTTCTTTTTGTTCATCTGTTAGGGGCTTATACTTCATCATGTCACGGATTTCATCATCGGTGAAACGTCCCATTGACACCATTAATTGAGCAATCTTGGCATTTTCAAGTGGATTACTGGACATATCATAGGAGATGCTTACATCGAGTAAATCTACTGGATACTCTTTATTCATGACAAGTAACTTGCGTTTCATCGCCAGAAGGATTGCACGTGAAATCTTCTCTGCAATCTGGTTGATCTTATCATTTGCATGAGAGTAAATGACAAGTTCACCTGCATAATTACTAGATGAAAGTCCTTGAACAATACTTCGAGGCATCCCAATGGCACTAAATATACTGTTAGTTGTCTGTTCAATTGCTCCGTTGACATCTAAATGAGTTGCATTTGATGGTTCCACCATTTTGACATCCGTAGTGCTCAAGGTGACGATGGGTTGATCTGGGGCAACTTCTGACATTGCTGCTGCATGAGCATTAATTGCTGCTTGAGCAGCGGCTTGTGCTTGTTCGAGTTTTGAGCGTGGTGTCCCGGTAAAATTAGAAGTATTGAACGATGCGGCATCTATCTTATGATGGGGTTTCGGAAAAGCTCTATACCTCCAAGTGGCATCTGCAGACATTAAAATGCGTCTATACCATGTGGGTATAATTGCTCGACGAAGTGGGCTTACTCCGTAAATTCCATATGTTATGCGTCCGTATCTGTCTTCAATGTATATTGGTGTATCATGATACTTAATGATCATAAATTTACCACGTGGATAAACCTTCTGGGTATCTAAGTTTTCATCCAATACAAGGTAATTTGCTTCGGTAATCAAATCAGCATATTCAGTGTTACCATAGGAGCCCGCACCCTGTATACGATCCATATGGTCAATAATTGTCACGTGATCATTTGGCAACTGTGTAAGGCTTCCATTGTCATTAATCAAGATGAATAATGTACCATGAAGTTTAAGAATGGCAGCATACTGCTCATATAGACTTTTGATGTCCTGTTCTTTACTGATGGCATTTGCAACATCAACCATTTCTTTAGCAAGGGCCTTGCCTTTTGTAAAATCGAATACATTTCCATCAATTTCAATTTTATCAGGTACATGATCGATCTCATTGTAGTTCACAATAGTGAAGAATTGGAAAGCATTACGAACCATCAATGCAAAGGAATCAGTTGCAGTGGCTATTTCTGGCTCGGTTGTATATAAGTGTTCTACTAGATCATCACGAGTCATCGTATGGAAGTTGCTAATCCCGTCAAGGAAGTTTACAAAATCGCAAGTATTGGTTTTTTGGGCTGCCGAACCTGCAACTGCTGGGTTTGTAAAGTATTGAGTGGGAAGTTTATTACCTACCAGAGCGCTAAAGTGGTGTGTAGAGCGCCTCTTTGGTCGTGGTTTAGGCTTTGACATTGATAGGTTGGTGCTTATTTACTATATATAAAGGAGAGGGTTTGGTTAGAATGTTGCAAAACCAGGTATGACTGGGTTTGTAATTATCGAAGTTTTGTTATTTGCAAGATACCATATTAGATTGGCACAACAATCTGCAACATCTTTACTTGAATTATAAACGTGATCATACTTAATTTTACCAGATGGTAATTCTTTTTTAATCAATTGATTTGCTTCTCTTTCAAGATATTCATCATATACAATATCTAATGTATATTCACCAACATCATCATTAAGATTTACCCATGTACTGTATGCATCTTCTCCAGCAATATGCTTTACACAATTAATTCCCCATTCATTTTCTAATTTTTCAACGGTTGGGAGTATAAGATCTGTATCATATAGAAATGTATCAACGTTTAATTTAGGAATCCATTCAAATATGTAGTTTTCTATATCTGATGGATTTATATATGCTTTGTTATCATCCTTCTTTTGAAATTTATTAACACCATCGATTATTATATGGTTATCATTTACATATCCAACAGCCATACCGAATGCATCATTCCTATATGCTGGATCACATGCAAGTGCGTGACTAAAATATAATGCTTCTTCTGGTATTTCATCACATAAAAATACATTTGGTATTCGTTTATTTAATCGAACCTTTCCTGGGAATACAACCCCAGTAGATACTTCTGGTCTATTTGCAAAATCTCTCCAAAATGCATCCATTCTATACTTATATTCTTCCATTAATAATTCTTTACTTAAATTTGGATTTGCTACCCAACTTTCTAATTTATAAGTAAGTGTTGTGTCTTCAAATTGACCATTATTATACAATTCGCTCATTATACCATCAATACCTTGTAATGATGATATTGCTACCACTTTTCCTTTGTGTTTAAAGGTCTGTGTAGAGTTAACAAGCTTATCGTATACCATTCTAGCCCCCATTTTAGAATCTGTCTTTGCGAATAAGTCTAGTTCATCAAAAACCACTATTTTATTTGTAAAACCGGCAGCACTATCCATTCTACTTGCTTTAACTTGCATAAATATATTTTTTTCAGGGAGATCTATACGATCATCTCTAAATTTGAGATTTGGCCACCATTGTTCAAACCATTCATTGCCTTCCATGTAGTTTCTTGCAAGCGTGTAAACACCATCTTTAGCCTGATCTGAACTCACTGCAACACAAGTGCATGCTATTGGTTGTGATTTACCATGTCCCAAGGTCAATAATCCAAAATGTTCTGCTGGATTTTCTAATGACATTAGATAAAAAAATTCATAACATAGTATGATTGATGCTAAAACTGTCTTACCTGAATTATGAACAAGCATTCCATTAGCAACATAACAATTCCCTTCTGGGACATGTAAATCATACATATCAATTGATTTACCAAGATCTTCAATTGTTTTTACCATTACAAAAGTCTTATTTGGATCAATCAATTGATCAATAACACTAGATCCTTCTTTATATAACCATGAATAGTTGTCGATTAAGATTTGATTAGATCCTTCAATACATAAATTTTTATTTATTTGGACACAATCTATACCAATTTCAATATCTTCTAATCTTTTCCAAGTAAATATTTCACCATTATATACGTAAAATTTATGATCTTTACTACACTCTATAGAAAAACCATATTCAGTAGTAAGTTTAAAGGCATCCTTTTTACCAGCGTAAATTACTTCTTTAGGTTTTACCCATTTGTTTCCATTATATACAAGTAATCCATCGATGGAATGTTCATAAATATTACGTATACTTAAAAGTCCATGATTTGTTGCAATTAATGTTTCTCCAGACAAACATCTCTGACCAGAAACCCATACCAATTTCTTGTATTCTGGTGATCCTGGTTTATATAAGTGCCTATAAAATTCATATAAGACTTCTTTTTGTTTAGGAAAAAGAGATGTAAGGCCTAATTTTTCTTCTGCAAACCATACAGGATCGTTTCTAGCACGAGTAACATCTTTAATAAATTGAATGCGATCCTTACCACTAAGTGTTTCACCTCGTTTAATTTGTACCATGATAATCTAGATATAGAACTCTTCTATTTGTATATTTACTCAAGTAAATGTTCAACTTTTTCAAGTTTTTTCATAACTTTTTCTTGACAGACTGGGCATAAAACACCACCCTCAATAACACTATATAAAATCGTTAAATTTCCTTCAATCTTGGTAACTTTTTGGGCATCGCCTGGACCTTTCAATCGACCTTGTAACTCCGCCATAACCTTGAGTGTTTCACGGAGCTCCTTGTTTAAAGTCGTCAGTTGCTGGATTTTAACTGAGTCGTAGTTATCCTGATCCTGATTGATGTATTCAAAACAGTCACGAATTGCTCCATAAAGCGTTCCAAGTTCATCTAGGTAGAAGTCCGGGCTCGATACCCGCTTTTTGAGGTCTCCGCTTGGGGTTTGCTGAATGCTCACCACTAACTCATGATTATTGATGTGATCCATGACCTCCTCCTCGGTCATATTGAAGTGGACAGCCAAATCACGAGCATGTACGTCAGGGCGAGTGTGGAAATCACGGGTAAATTTAATACCAAATGCTCCAGATTTGCATATAGGGCATTCAGATCGGTGTAAGTGCTTCCTGACCGCAAATTCGCTATCGTCTAATTCTATATCGTCTAATGGGAATCTACTTGGTGGCATTTATATATAACCTTCAATTATAGTGAATATACTTGTGATCAACTGTATGGGCAGTAAGCATGTCTGGTTTATCATAGGCTGTGGTTGGGTGTAGTATATTGCTTGGTGGATCTACAAACAATTCATCAGCATCATTAACTTTTAGAGGACTTGTTTCATCTGCTTCAACTAACGATTTGGTATAGTCTTCAGCCAGTTTGGTTTCCCATGCTTCTACCAGTCCCTTGTATCCATGGAATTCTAGTAAACTAGCCATCATATCTTCAATCTCTTCAAGCGTGGTTTCCTGCTTAACCTCTGGAATCATGAAAGCATTGACATCATATATTATGGTGGGATCCTTGGTTGCATGATGATTAAATATATTTTGGAGTATCTTGGTACAATCTTTCTCGGTGTCTGCTGTAAATATATACTTCTCATAATCACCAATTATGATGCAAACCTCATATTTACCTGATTCTTCATTTAAGGATAATTTATAGTCGGTCTGGCCCTCAAGACAGAGCACATTCTTGGACCTTTTACCAAATGCGTCTGTATATTCTTGGGACTGAATAAACACCATAGATCTTCGTTACTTGATACATATATATAACGATTGTGTTTGGACTTATTGCAAAGGTATATACATGTGAACTACCCCTCCTTAAAACTCTATCGAGTTTTTGAAGAAGGGGCTTCCTACGAGTGTAACCTCTAACGAGATACCTGTTTTTCGTAGATTATCAACAAACTGTTGATAGCCAGTCCACATGGCATTCTGTGATAGGAATCTAACCATGATATTTACAGCACTATTCCTGTCTCTATCAAGTTCATTTCCACAATCACATTTCATAATTCTATCTGATATTTTCATATCATGGATCTTTCCACAAACACAACAAGCTTTGCTGGTCCGATATTCACTGATTCTTATTATTTTCTTACCTACTTTCTGTGCTTTGTAGGTCAAGAATCCAGAGAATCTTGCAAGAGATCCTGTGTTCTGTGTAGATCTGTTCAGGTGTCTTTTACCTTGTGCCATTTGTTTTACATTGAGATCACCAATAATAATTGTATTTGCTTTTGTATTCTCAACAATCTGTTTTGCCATTTTATGCTGCTGATCAAGCAACTGGTTCTTTTGTTTAGTCTCACATTCCTTCTTTAGTGTATTGAGTTGTTTCCATTTCCTACTTCCTTTCTTGCAATGATCTCTTCGGGCTTGAAGTTCTGCTACTGGTTTCTTCCAATATAGGTCAGGTCTACCGTTTACAATATCAAGGAATTTGCCTTGAGTATTGACAAGTGCTTGTTTTGTGACACCGAGATCAATTGCCTGATATAATCCGTTGTCTACATATTCCGGTTCTTTGTAATCGTACACAATTGATGCAAAATACTTTCGAGTTTGTTTATCTTGATAAATATCCACCTGATAGATTTTATCAAATGAGAACTTCTCTGGTATTTTGAACTTCAATAGATCTTTGCTTACCTTATGAGATAATATCAAATAACCATTCTTAACTTTGAAACCAGATTGATTGTATTTCAGAGTGAAGAAATACTTATAACCTCTGAACTTTGGAGGGTTGGCAGTTTCATCTGTTTTTGAGAGCTCTTTGTATGATTTGAAGTTTGCATCAAGAGTTTTCAAAGCCATCTGTAATACTTTTGAATACACTTGAGCATACGCAGGAAATCTCGTTTTAAGTTGAGGTAACTGATTTTGTTGCCTGATATAAGTTATATCTTCATTATCAAGACGTTCTTTGAGTGCAAAATTGTAGAGTAGCCTACACTGATTGGATAATGTCCATAAGATCCCTTCCTGACCTTTTGTTGGATTGATTTCAATCTTCTGTGTTAGTTGCATTCATTCTACCTTTCTTTTGTTGTTCTACATATTTCTTAAGCATCTCAAGCGTAACTTGCCCTGTAGTTGCCAAGAAATATGAACTTGACCAAAATTTATCCTGCCATAGAAACTTCTTTACTTCTGGATAAGTTTTGCGAATCTCTCTTGAAGTAATCGTTTTAACTGTGTTGATATACTTAGGGAGGTCACAAGTAGGTTTTGCTTTGAACAACATATGAAAATGATCTACATCGGCCTCAATATTGAGGACATCTACTTCATACGTCTCACTAATCTCATGGATCTTTGTCTTAAGTAATGCAACTATATCTTCAGAAACAAATACTTTCCTTCGATACTTGATACACTGTACAAGATGATACTGAAGTGCATATATAGAATGAGAGCCTTTATCAAGTAGATATTTCATAGTTGCTCATAATATATAGTAACTATGATCTATAAATAACTATCTCTTTTGATACAAGCGCCTTTCATCCCCACCCTGTCGATACCTCCGAGGATGGGGACTTCCCGGCGCTAAAGTTAAACACCCAAGTATATGTTGTCACAAATTAACTTATGTGATGACGAAAATGTGTAAAAGTGGTTATTATAACCCCCATAATTGACCACTTTTTGGTTGAAATTATACCCTATTTTGTCCATTAAAAGCACTTGTTTTATATATATGAATGAACACACAGATCCACTATGATTGGAATCTTAATTGGGAGTTTCATTGGATTTTTACTTGTCTGGCTTATTTTTAACCTCTGGGACCAGATATTTAGTGTAGAACCCTATGATATTGATGAGGAGGATGCTTGTAATGATCCAATTTTTGATGCAATAAAGTGTCCAAAGTGTGGATGCTATAATTATAATGTGGATTACGTGGATCCGCTATTTAATACAGGCAAGTATGGGCGTTGTAAAGCTTGTGGCTGGACCTTCGATTTGCCGGAGGACTCTACGCAGGGTATCTTTGAAGCAAAAGGTAACATCCCACGATAAGTATATAAGTTGGTAGCACTCATATTATGGTGCCCAAAAGGTAAGAAACACAGGAGGGAAGATCTTTTCCTTCCGTGTTTTTTATCAAGCATGTTAGGTGGGCCTGTTTTGAGTCGATTGATCTGTTAGGTAACTGCTTTAATTGCATAGTGCATCGTTTTATTGTAGCGCTTGAACCGTCCAAAATAGCATATTGTCTATATTGCTCATTGTAAGTAGCAAATTTAGCGCTTGATTCGTTTAAAAGAGTATGTTGATGCAGTTGGGCGACGGAGGTTGCGGTCTAGGTGTGTGCATTGGTGGCCCAACTACTAGTTAGTGTATGGTTTATGAGTTTATATATGTTTCGGCGCAAGTATATATAGCACTTGTATACAAATATTTATATATGTGTAGGAGAGCATACCTGGACTACCGGGACGTGTTTTGTGCTTTGAACAGGCGAACTTTTGATGTATTTGTGCGGATTTATGAGGATGGTCCCATCAAAAAGGACAAAATTGGCCATGAGAAGGTAGTGAAAGAGTTGATCGAGGGGGGCTTCGTGATGAAGATTGGCCATGGTCGCGATGTGCTGTATAAGACTACACGCATTGGTGAGGAGATCTTTGAAAAAGTAGCCGAGTTAGTTGATGGGTGGCACGGTATTGCTCCACGGCATGACACGGTTTGAAAAAGTAGCAGAATTGGTCGATGGCTGGAAGGGTATCAACTCTTCAAAGTAATGCTTTTTTAAAAAATTGTCAAAAATGGGGGGGGAGTTAAGTGAACTCTATGAACTGCTGATGAATGTTAACTACTTTACTCGTTGCCGTTGAGTGCTGCGAAAATGTCTATATCTTTTAACGTATTGCGGCCTGCATGCTGAGTGTATGAATAAGCTTTGGTTGAGATCGACTTGATGTAGGCTTCTGATGCGTCTATCATTGCCTTGGTTGCGCTGCTGGAGACACGTTCTACACCTGCTTCACGAATGATTCTTTCTACTGTTGCTACTGGAAGTGTCATTTGGTTTTACTCCTATAAGGTTTTCAAGTTTTATGCATCGGCTATTTGCGTAATGCACTCAACTGTTACATTATATAGGTGGGTGGTTGAAGTATATAAATGTTGCGGTGATTTGGTAGCAAAATAGAGTGTTGATGGGGTTGAAACTGTAATGGCGTCAGCACATGCTTGTATATTATTCCAAGCCATACTTTGATGGATTCGCCAGCATATCATCAATCATTGCATTGACTTCTTCTTGGGTCTCAAAACCACTATCATAGATGTAAATTAAGGTTGGAACTGGGGTAGGCGTTGGATCGGGTGTATACTCGGCTGATGGTGGGTAGTATGTAGGGCCTTTAGGGATTCCTACGGCGTCTGCTGCAGCACATAAACCAGCAAACTCATCACATATATACATCATGCTGATCTTACCTATATCTCCGCCACTGAACCAGTCCACATAACGGTAGTTATCGGCTGTGTAACGCGTTGGTTTGTAAGTTAAGCCATGGAGGTTTAAACGCGGTATTATTTGGGCTCTGATTTCATTGGCTACTGCACCTCCGTTGAAGTGGAATTGACGAGCTGATACTTGGGACATGACCTGATCAACGTAAGGCTGGAGGCGTTTAGTTTCTTGTTTGATGTAGTTAGATGTATTGGCTTGATATTTGCTCACGAATATGGCTGGATCCCAACGGTGATCTTGTATTTCGAAGGTGTATTCAAGAGCATATCTATCAGAGGTGCGAACTTGGAATACCAATTCGATATCTTCATAATCGTGCTTCACAATTGTGATATGGTGCCATGGCCATTTGAGGGCTTCATAGTTTGCTGGATAGATGTGATGCTGATCATAGCCAAAGTGGCCCACTGGAATGCCAATTACGCAAGTAGATATGAATGCATAGGTAATGATCGCTATGGGGACCCAAGCCATGAGCCATTCTGGTTTGTAAACTATGCAGATGACCAAGGTAAATAGGAATGCCCCAATTATCCATGGGAGTAATGTGCTTAACATATGGATATTTAGGACGGGTGACTACTTAAAGGTATCTTATGCAGATGACTCTAACGAGTTGTTGGAGCATGCTGATTGCTTTGGTGTAAAAATAGATAGAGTATGGTTACTCTGTGATGGTGAGGGTGTAGATGTCTGATTTGGATTCCTCGATAAACTGTTCGTCCTTGATTGTGCCAAGGAGGAACTGGATTGTAAAGGTCTTTGGGAATGGTTCTTCCACAAATCGCATTGGGATGTCGAATGCATAGGCTTTGGTACGACCTTCAGTCTCATCAGCAGTGTCAGTTGACATGAACTTTTCATTCTTACGGATGGGGACCTGCTGGCCATTAAAGAGGAGACCAATTGCATTTGGGGTGGTTGGATCAATGTCATCGAGGGCAAGGAACAGTTTTCCATTCGAATTACCAACAAGGGCCATTTTGGTCATTGTGAGGTCTTTTTGCGGACCTTTGCCTGGTTTGGTCGTGTTAACGGTTGCGTTTTCGGTATCTGGTGCGATACCTTTAATGGTGAAATTTGTCATGGGGTTTGAACCTCGAAAGGATTGTATATTACACATAAATAAATCTTTTGAAAGATGTTTACGCATTAAGCCTAGTGGTTGGTTACTCGCCTTTTGGGAAGATGTTCACCGGTACGTCAATCGCATCATCCACAGCAAGGACTAACCGCTCATATTTTTTACCGAGTGCGATGTATTCTTCGTCAGTTACAGTTCCGTCTGCTCTAACTACGAGGAATTCTCTGTAGCCGTCGAGGAACATTTGAATAACCGTCAGGTACTTGTCCGCCCGATTGTAATACTTGACGATTATGGGGGTTATGGCACCAATTGCGATGATGGCAGCTCCTAGAATTGCTATTAGATCCATGAAAGGGTATGGGCTTTGTCTATTTATAAATTGTATAGATAGTGTGTTTGTGTTACCAGTGATCATTCATTGTTTGTAGGTGTACATTCTACTGAACAGTAAAGCCTAGTATCTATATAACTATAAAACTCATGCGGCTGTCTCGCATTCTATACAGCAATATATCCTAGTATCTATATAGGACCAAAACTCATGGCCACATGATGGACAGACTCGTTTGGTTTTGATGCGATAGTTGTATATTTTTTTACATTCGTTTGAGCAGAATTGGCCTCTTCCACGTTTGAGTTCATTTGGGTAGACAGGGTGGATTTTACCACAGTGTTCACAAGGTATATGCAACATAAAGTGTTGTGAATATTACCTATATATAGTCGTTTGGTTTTTTATCGGTCGTCCAAATAATTTAAAATAAGCAAACTCGTTGGGTGTTTTTCAAAATTGACAATTTTACGTGCTCTGACCTGCTACTATATACGGACCGGATCGTGTCTCAATTTTTTATTCCACTTCTAATAACCGCGCAATTAACCAGGCCGGAAAATGTTTTTTCGACTGGAAATAGACCTAACCATGCAGCATTTCCACTGGAATCATGCATACTCCAAACCTGGTAAGCATAACATATCTGATAACAACAAACATCTTACCTTAACTAAAATATATTTGTTTTAAAATTTATCGAAAAAAAAAATATGGTTATACCCTCACATTTTTTGGATATCGATCACACATATGATTCCAGTGATCAAAACTATCACTTTTCCATATTTCATATATCTTAAAATTATACCCTTTTCCATGCTGTTTGAGCATGTATTCTTTCATATCGTTCATACTATGCTGATATCTTTTAGGTATCCGATCTGACCTGGTATATCTTAACCTAACATTCCCGTATGGATCAACGAGATATACGAATACATAATCTCTCATTTGAATCTCTCCTTGTATTCAGGGTGCCTTTGTAAAAATATGTGCACTTTTCGATCATTCAGGATAGCACGCTTCTGTTTTTTCAGTTGTGATAGCTCATTCGCTAATACCTCATATTGGCATTTAGACAACAAATCAGGTTTAGATTTGTAATAATGCATCAAAGATCTTGTTCGGTTGATCTGGTTATCAAGGTAGTGATCACTCATTTGGGATCACCCTAAAGTATTTGTTAAAATCTAATGATTTGACAACCTTATCCACATTAATCCACATATCATAACCAGACTCATTGATCCAATATTCAGATATGTTTTCGGCAGTCTGATCAAATATTGATCGAAATGTTTGATCGGGTATCAATTCATAATCATCAAGGTCAATATCGTATTTTAACTCTATTGCACGCTTGAAATCATATTCTACCCAATTATCCCACGCTTCTTCTATTTGATCTCTTTCTTGTTGATACAATTCATCATCATCAATCAAAGGATAATTGTTTAATCCCTCTAATACATCCAATATAGTATCTGATTCTTCTTCTTCCATATCGATAAGACTTTGTATACTAATCATGCATGAAATACTGCCATAACCACCAAATACCTTAATAAATCCGTATTCATTGGTTAATACCTCATAATTTGACTTTTCTACTAATGAACCACCATAATCACTCATTTGAGTATAGTCATGCATGATATATATATTCTCAAGATCAGATAAATCAGGATTATCTAATTTTTCAAGATCACTCCAATAAACAGATTTATCTGCCGGAATAACCTGAGTATAGTCTCTTATCGATGAATCATAGTGATTATAACACCAAAAAGA
>Ga0208826_1001635_pt1 | contig 18355 bp, 11 predicted proteins | sample AD_UKC115_MetaG_FD_184451 | JGI IMG/M metagenome (GOLD analysis project Ga0208826, IMG submission 184451) | Active sludge microbial communities of municipal wastewater-treating anaerobic digesters from Hong Kong - AD_UKC115_MetaG (SPAdes)... | ecosystem: Engineered > Bioreactor > Anaerobic >...
AGTTTGAGAACGCGATACTTTTAGACACTTCCGTTCTGGTGGATGGTAGGGTTTTGGATATTGTAAAAGCGGGGTTTTTAGATAGGCCATTTGTTGTATTGCAAAATGTGATAAATGAACTTCAAAAACTTTCTGACAGTAAAAATAAAATAAAAAGAGAGCGGGGGAGAATGGGGTTAGATGTTGTAAAAGAATTAAAAAAAAGAACAAATGTTATTATTCCCGATGTGAAAGCTAAAGATAAGGATGTAGATGCCTCTCTAATAGATTATGCTAAGGAGAAAAAAATAAGGCTTATGACTTTAGATTTTAATTTGAATAAAGTAGCTAAAGTATCCGGAATAACGGTTTTAAATATTAATGATCTTGCAAACGCGCTCAAAAGTAATTTTATTCCGGGAGAGAAAATTAATCTGAAAATAGTTCAGGAAGGAAAAGAGAAAAATCAAGGGGTGGGTTATTTAAGTGATGGTACTATGGTTATTGTTGAAAACGGATCTCAAAAATTAGGACAAGATGTAGAGGTTGTTGTGATTAAAAATATTCAATCTTCGGCGGGGAAAATTGTTTTTGGTGATATATCAAAAAATAATAATCCAAAATAAATTACAAAAATTACAATAAAAAAACATTCCACAGAGAGCGACATACAAAGCGCTAAACGCAGAATGTTTTTAGAAGCGTGATTCCACCAAGAGGTGGAATGATATCATGCCCCCGAGCAGGCGAAGCATGAGAGCTTGCTTAATGATCACTTTATACTAATGAAAATTTTTAACAAGCGATGATGATTGAGAGATTGGTATAAAAGAATTGCGATTACAGCAAAATTACAGATCCATTCTAATGTGTATTGTTGATTTTTATGTGTTTACATATATATGTATGTATGGTATACTGATGAAAAGCTAAACCCTATAAGATGAAAATCTTCTGTGGATAAGTTTTTTAATTGTGGAAAACAATTATGAAAAAACCTAAAGAAAAGGTAAAAACAACCATAATGATAGAGAAAACTCTTAAAAAATTTGCTCAGGTTTATGCCGTACAAAACGACTCTACACTTGGAGAAGTAATAGAAGAAGCGTTAAGAGAGTTTCTAAACAAATAATATAAAATAAAAACCTATAGCATTGACAGAATATTAAAAATGGTGTACTATTGCTCCATAAACTAATTTGTCGCCTACAAATTTTCATAGGCGATACAAAAAATCTTCCTGCCGTATAAATAAAAAGTAAATAAATTAACTGTTGATCGGTGTGCTTCCCTTTTGTAGGCGAAATACTCTTGGGAAACATACCAACCAGCAGTTGAGTAAATACTTACTGCTGATAGGGTAGATTGATCTTTAAGATCAATCAGCACCTTGAAAACGAGAAACGCAAAATTGTTCCTAGAAAACTTTGATTTTCTTGGGGGCTGATTTTGAGCCCATTTTTTAATGGACTTTTGATCAGTCCCCGAGACCGCACAAAAAAGAGCGGAATGATCAAAGGGAAAATGGAAGACAGGACGGATAATACCGTATCGATTCTCCGACTGTCGTATCACCGACAGGATAATAATACCTAAGCGTATTAGTTTAGGATTTGTGAAAGTTTGTGTAAAAGCAAATGAAAAACTGTTCCCTTGGATAAGGAATTAGGAGTAAGTTTTCCAGACTTAGGCTACTAGATGGGTAGTTTATAGTCAGATGATCACCTATTTTATAGGTGAACACCGGTGGGGAACCCGTCTCTCGGTTGATAACAACTCGAGAGTTAACCAACCGCGAGGTTGAATCCCCAGGGCAGTTCAAGCCCTTTCTAACGTTAGATAAACATTTCCTGATAGGGGGTTTGACTCCCGGAGATGAAGAATCGGATTTAGCATCCGTCAGGGAACCGTCCCAGCTAAGAAAATAAAATGACCAAAGGAGGTCATAATGAAGAAATTCTTTTCTGTCCTTTTTGCCGTGGTCTTAGCCATGGCAATCATTGTCGTCCCCGTCTCAGCACAAGCTGAGGTGGAGCCTCCGGAAAACCCGGAAACCTGGCTTTCTGGCCAGGAGTTTCAGGCCCCGGTCTGCAACCCCATGTCCTATCAAGGATGGGTTGAGGAGGAGTTTGACCCGACTGGTGGGGAGTTGAATCACTACGATTTAATTGCCCAACCCTACCAGACGTTCGTTGTCTGGGGTTCGGGAGTTTCAATCGACGGTCAAGACTACGGCCGCGCTCTAATCGTATTGAACGGTGGTGAAACCGGTGGTCGCTGGCACGCAGTCATCGTTGATGGCGCATACCGTGTGGGGACCGATTTTTGGGGTTTCTTCCCTAAATATTGGCAGAAGGTTCTTGTCTGCCTCTATGGTGGAGAATTTCCGATCACCAGTGTTGGTGAATGGGTTACCCCGGTCGAAGTTGAGGAAGTGGTTTCCGTAGCTCCGTCAGAGAATATTGAGGGCGATACGACCACTACTCTGCAAGGCGAGGTTGGTCCTCAGGGTCCGCAGGGAGATAAGGGTGACATTGGTCCCCAGGGTCCCGCAGGTAAAGATGCCACAGTTTGGCCTCTCTGGCTGGCTGTTGTTATCTTAGGTGGCGGACTGTTGTGGGCATTGCTTCGCAATCGCCAAACGCAGACCAACACCACGACCCCCACCCCCAATCCCGCCGTCGTTTCTGATGAGATAACCGCCTTAAAGCGGAAAGTCTCAAACGCAAAAGGTGGTGTAACCCGGGCTACAAATGCCCTGAATGCCTACTCCGGTACGGATCCCGTCGAGATTGCGAAGTTGAATAAAGCAGTGAAAACTGCCAGGTTTGACCTAAAGAAGGCGGAAAAAGCGTTGAAAGACGCTCAAACGCCTCCTCCGACGGCGCCTCAGACGCCCCCCATACCCTCCTAAGTAAGTCTAAAATCCTGAAGTAGACAGGAGTTAACACTTTCTTAGATTAGTAGATTTTTCATCTACTCCTCACTGATAAGTTCAAGGTGATGTGAATACTAATCTAAGATTGTGGCTTTTATAAGGTTAGTTTTCAGACTATCCATTCTTCAAATAAAAGATAAAAATAAAGCTGAAAAATTTAGGAACAACAAGATGGAATTTATTTTAAAAATAAATCCACGCGTTTCTCGTTGTTCCATTGCTTTTAAACTTATGTTTGAAGGCAGCGGAACAGGAGTTAATAAAATGAAAAACACTACTAAAAACACAAATCAATTAGTTTCAATAATTATGCCTGTATACAATGCATCTAAGTACATTGAAGAGGCTGTTGATTCTGTTCTATCCCAAACATATACAAATTGGGAGCTTATTGCAGTTGATGATGGGTCTAAGGATGATTCTTATAAAAAGCTATTATCCTATTCGAAAAATGATAAAAGAATTAGAGTGTATAGAAATACCAAAAATCTTGGAGTGGGTAAAACATCTAATTACGCAATATCCAAAGCTAGGGGTAGATTTATAACCAGATTTGATTCTGACGATATAATGCCTTCTTTCAGAATAGAGAAACATGTTGATTTCTTAAATAGACACAGAGATGTTATATTGGTTGGTGGTCAGGTAGAGACTATAGATGAGAGAGGAAGAAAGATAGGTGACAAGTGTTTTCCTACTTCTTCAAAAGAAATTTACGATGGTTTTTTCACATTTATGACCGTTCAGCAAGGGGCTTCTATGATAAATGCATCAAAATTACCTCACGGATTTGTTTGGTATAACGATAACGCCAGAACAGCTGAGGAAGTAGACTTATTCTTCAGATTGTTTAAATATGGTAGATTTTGCAATCTTTCTGAAACCACACTATTTTATAGACAATATAAAGGTTCAACTTCATTAAAAGATCCTAAGTTAACATTCTTTAATACTTTTAACACCAGAAAACTAGCTACAAAGCTCTATGGTTATAATCCTACAATCAAAGCTAAGTTAATTAATATTGCACAGTTTGTGATCGTTTCAATGTTACCTTCTTATTCAATCTATCCTATATTCGCTCTTTTAAGAGGCATGGTATCCATCAAGATGCCTTCATTTGCAACATACAGCGGAACACTTTCTTTTTCAGACAGAAAAGCCTTATAATTGGTTAAATGCTTAATAATACCAAAAGCTTCTTGAAAGAAAACTTTTATCCCATTCTATTATTTTTTGTTACGTTGGTTATATCTATATTAAATTTCAAACCGGGTACATTTTTGATTGGTTTTGACAGCTTACACAACGAATTTGATCTTGCCTTGAACTTAAAAAGAACCTTCTTTGGCGTGTGGCAAACTCATCAAGGTCTAGGCCTTTTGGGAGGAATGTCACACTTATCCGATATACCAAGGATGCTGATTCTATTGATTTTATCGGTTTTTTTGCCCGTATGGTCCTTAAGATACATTTGGACTTTATCTATGTTCATTTTAGGCCCGATAGGCGTGTACTTTTTAGCACTTACTTTAATGGGAGGAGAGAGGAGTTCGGCTAAAAAATCTGCAGCTTTTTTAGCTGGAATGTTTTACATATTTAACCTTTCTACGGTACAACTCTTCTTCTCAAATTTTGATGGGTTCATAAGTCATTATGGATTTATTCCTTGGCTGTTTATGTTTTCTTATAAATTTATAACCCAAGGCCAGAGAAAGGATATTGTTCTTTTTATTATTTTTTCTATTCTCGGGGCAAATCAAGCCTATACTGGAACGCTTTTTTTTGCATTTGCTCTATCTCTTTCTATCTTAGTTTTCTTTGTGTCCATCCAAAACAGAAAAACAGTCCCCTTTAAAAGGTTATTAACTTTTATTGCTTTGTGGTTTGGAGTGAACGCCTTTTGGATTCTTCCGGTGGGATATTTTATTAAGACTTCTTCAGGTGTAGTTTCCAAAGCTTCAATAAATCTGATGTCATCAGAAGAGTCTTACTTTATGAATCGTAAATACGGAACTATCGGGGATGTTTTGACACTAAAGAATTTTTGGTTCGACCTTAATGATTACAGCAGAGAAACAAACGATTTTGTCCCTCTGCTTGAGGTTTGGATAGATAACATCAATGGTAAAACGATACTGTTATACGCTTCGGCTTTAATGGTGATACTTGGCTTTTTCGTATCCATAACAACAAAAAAATACCGTTCAATATCTCTGTTATTTCTCATTTCAGTGTTTTTTCTAATGGCAGGAAACGGTTTGTTTGGTAATCTTTTCCTTTTTCTTCAGCGTAGTGTGCCGCTATTTAAAGAGGCGCTTAGATTTCCTTTCACAAAATTTTCGGTTCTGGCGTCGCTGATGTATTCCTTAATGATCTTCGTTCTGTTTGAAAAGATCTTCGATTTAATTTATTCAAAGACAAAAAAACACTTGGTAGTGGGAGGCATTGTGTTCTTTTTATCCTTGATTTTTATGTACACATATAAACCTTATTTCAAAGGTTACCTGTTAAATCCGCGAATGAAATTAAGTGTTCCGCAGGAATATTTTAGTATGTACGATTTTTTTAACTCCCAGCCCTCTGATGGGCGTGCCTATCTAATGCCCTCTAATACATTCTGGGCATGGGAATATAACGACTGGGGATACAGGGGATCAGGATTTATTTGGTATGGTATGAAACAGCCTGTAATCGCCCGGGCTTTTGATGTGTGGAACGATGAAAATGAGAATGTTTATTGGGAAATGTCGGAAGCTTTGTTCTCAAAGAATACTGCTTTGTTGGAATCTGTTATTAGAAAATATAATATTCACTGGCTCATTTACGATGGGAGCCGTGTGTATCCGGGGAATGAACCCTCCGAGAAATTATCTGCAGAGACAAAAACGTATTTAGATGAGTTGTTGTTAAGTGGTGATTTAATAAAAGAAGTACATAAATTTGGTTTTATTGAGGTTTACAGGACCGGCGTAACAGACAGGCTATTTTCACTTTCGAATTCTGATATTCCGACTATATCGACTTTTGATGGATTATCCTCTTTTGATCCAGCCTACTTTGAATTTGGAGATTATATAAGCTCTAAACCGAAGGAGTCTCAGATAATTTATCCGTATTCACATCTTTTTGGAATAAGATCGTTAGGTGGCTATGAGAACTCCAGTATTATGCCTTTCTACGGTGATGTTTCCCTAGATCAGAATAAAAGCGTAAATTTTAGTATACCTTATAATGAGCTGATTTCGGTTGATAACACAGGCTTGAATGTAACTTTTGATCCAGTCATACGTACAATTAAAACCGGGGGTGGGCACACAATAAGAAGAGACTTAGTTTTGCAGGAATCTGACAGTGTAATCTTGTCTGGTAAACACTTCATTGCCAGGGATTTGAAGGAGAAGGGGAGCGCTGGTTTTATTATGCCCTCTAACAGAATAAGTAGGTTGGAGATATTCAGATCTATCAGTAAATATTCTCTGGATGATCTTATGAACTCCAGGCCGAATTTATCTACATGCTCTGATGTTGATCTTGGATCCTATTTAGTTGAATTTAAGGATAATTCATTATTCCTATCATCTTCTAAGGAAAATCCAAGTGTTTGCGTATTTGCTGATCTTTCAATTAGTTCCGAGACTAATAAACTTAAGGTTATTAATTTTGATTTCTCTTCTAAAAACTCTGTTGGTAGGGTTTGTTTTTTGGATAACGTAACAAGGAAATGTGTGTTTTCAAAAAACTTCTTCTATCCGGGAAATTATTCGGTTCCTTTGACGAATATAGAAGATGGAAAAAGCTACTCGATCTATTTTTACGGGTATCCCTTAAGCACAGAATCTTTATTCATAGATGAGTACGAGTCAAACTTCTTAAACATTTTCGTTGAGGACAAAGAATTACTGTACAGGGAGGATATTGATTTATCAAAGGAAATATCGGGATTACTGAGAGGGGATAGTATTAGTTTTGATGTTCAGACAGACATTGATGGGGTTTATGTTTACAACGAAAAAGACCTTCCTTCTTTATTTAGGTCCTGTGATAAAGGTGGCGATAGAGTTAATTTTTCCAGTGAGTCCGGGGGGATTGTGTTTAATGTCCCTTCTGATAGTGGCATGTGTCTAACTATTTTGAATGATAGCATGCTTCCGTATCTTCCTTTCTCCGGAATAGTCGAAATTGATTATGACATTTCCGATAAAAGTCAGAACGTTTACGTTGTTAAGAATAATTTTTACAGCCTGATTGATAAATTTTCTGGTTCAAATATGACAGGAAAGTTAGTTTTTCCTATTAACAAAGCGGACTCATTGGCGGTTAACGTAGAGCTTACTTCTCCTGGAACAGAGGGAAATTATCTTAAAATAACTTCCATTAAAGTAATACCGTTTGATATTGAAAAGGCAATTTTATCCAAAGTTTACTTAAATGAAGATAGGGGAGAAAAGCCATTGATAGAAGAAGTTGATTATAAAGGAACACATTTTGTATACAAAGTGAATGATGTAAAAAACGGGGCACTTGTTTTCCGACAATCGTACTCCAAAGGTTGGGTTTTGTTATGCGGTAATATTTTCTGTGAGTCTGATCATTTAAAGATGAATAATTGGAGCAATATCTGGACATTAAAAAATTCTACATCGGTTGCATATGTATTTTTCCTACCTCAAATTTTAGGTTTTATAGGTTTCTTTTTAAGTGTCTTTAGCTTAATTTATGCCCTTTTCTTAATAGATAGAAAGAGGAGAGAGTAACTAATTTCCATCAAATATTTTGATTTAATTGAGTTTGTAACCTTTAGGTAAAGGGTTTACGAGGTCGGGGGAGGGGCACTTTCGGAGCAGAAATGGTATATTAGCCCCATAGTATTGACAAATATTAATAAAAAGGTTATAATTCCTTCGTTATGTTTTAGATCTTCTATTTTGATCTAAAATGTACTTGCTTTGTAGAGTACTAAGTTTCCTGCCATACTGCTAAATAACATAATTTGAAGCTGTTCTTATTGTGTTGTTTTGTAGGTAGGTTAAAAAACAAATGAAAAAAAATAAAATAAATTTAATAGTAGGATCTCTTGTTTTGTTAACTGTTCTAACCTTATCTACTAGAAATGCTTTTGCAGATCAGTATGGTGAGGAATATAATACAAAATTTAAAATTGTTAAGGAAGTTAGAATAGCCGGTGATACCGAGTGGAAAGATAAGGTGACAGATGTCAGAAAAGATGATGTAGTTGAATTTAGGATCAGAATAAAAAATACCAGCGACGATAATGCTGATTCTACAGATGACATGGAGATGAGAGATTATTTACCTGAAGAGATGGAGAAAGTCGGCGGGGCCGGTTTGACAGAGGAATGGGATGATTTTGATCCTGACGATCAGAAAGAATTTATAATTCTGGCTAAAGTTAAGTCGGGAGAATACGATAGGGATGTAGAATTTGAGAAATGTGTAGTTAACAAAGCTGAATTGAGATGGGACGGGGACTTTCAAGGTTCCGATACTGCTACAGTTTGTTATGGAAACATACAACCTTCGGAACTTCCTAAAACAGGTTCCTTTTCAGCGCTTGCTTTAGCGGGTGTTGGTTCCCTGTTAGCCGGGATAGTAGGAAAAAAATCTTTGAGAAAGAAATAAAAAATAAGAATACGTTTAAGTAAGAAATTTTCCTGGCCCTATTACTAAATAGAGCCTTTGTATGCCTTTCGTCTTTGGACGGAAGGCAGAATGGTTGGGTTTGGCTCGTTCCTTACGCGACCATTCTGTCTGCCGTCCAAGGAAATTTTGATACACTTTTGATATGGCTAAGTTAAAATCCCTAAAATCTTTTAAAATAATAAAGACAACGATAATTTCGGCGCTTCTTTTGTTGGTGGTATATTTTATCATATATTTTCATGCTTTTGGATTAGATATTAATTTTTTTTCCAATTCCGATTTATTGGGAAATAGTGAGGATGGGGAAGAAGTTGTATTATCAGAGCAGGTTTCCGTTTTTGAGGATCTATCCGCTCCGATATTTGGAGAACCGAAAAGAATTGTAATTAATTCAATTGGGATAAATGCTAATGTGGTTCCGGTGGGAGTTGATAGAGAAGGTTATCTAGAAACGCCTGTGAATTGGGATGAAGTGGGGTGGTATGTAGAGAGTGCAAAAGTTGCAGAACCCGGGAATCTTGTAATAAACGCCCATTATGACAATAATTATGGCCAACCCGCAGTTTTTTGGAAGTTGAAAAATATAAAGGTTGGTGATAAAGTATCATTGTTTGACAACTATAACAGAGCATATGAATACAGGGTGTCAAACGTCTATTATGTTGAAATAGATGACCCTGAAAGATCAAAAGTTTTTGAATATAGTAAAAGCGAGGTTCCTGTGGCGACGCTTATAACCTGTGGGGGTGTGTGGTCGCCGGAGAAAGGGACATACGATAAGAGATTAATCGTAAATGCAGAACTCATTTCTGATGTTCCCGGTGAGAACGACTCCGTTAGGGAACAAAAAAGTCTATCTGTTAATTGAGTTTAGCCACACCTGCCGATTTGAGGTAAAAAAGTTTTGGTATTTTGTAAATGAGTCCTGAAGTTGGGAGGTAGCTCGGGGCAGTGGCTATCTCCCATCTTTAGGAAAGACTTGATGAAATTTGTTTTTTAGTTTATTATTTCTACGTAACATAAAATACTTTCGAATTCTTTTGCGAAAGAAAATTTCCGAAATATGCATAATCTTCTCTTCGTTTTCAAAGTATAAATTTAAATATGCTGGTTTTTGCCGGTTAAATTAAAAATGCCTATAAAAAAGAAAAAAGACGAATCCCAAAAAGAGGAAAAAGGAAAAAAAGTTAGTTTCCCATCAGAAGGAGTAGATTTTAGTGAGTCAAAGAGAGATCTACTGTCTGAGGATAATAGTGGTTCGGAAGATGGTCTATCTCCCGAAGTTCATGTAGAAAGTCCCGTGTTAGATGAAGAGTTTGAGCAAATTGAATCAAATGAAAAAAAAGAGTCTCATAGATTAAATAGGAGTCCTGTCAATGGCTATAGTTACAATGGAAGTACAATAAAAATATCGGGAATATTGGAAATATTAACCGACTATGGTGTTATAAGACAAACCCAAAATCAGGGTAATAACGATGATGATCTTCCCAAAGATGTTTATATAAGTCATTCGCAAATAAAGAGGTTTGGACTTAGGATGGGTGATACTATTACCGGTTTAGCTCGTCCCCCTAAGGAAAATGAAAGATATTTGTCCTTATTAAAGATCGAAACGGTTGGCGGCGAAGATCCCGAAAAAGCAAAAAAAAGACCAATTTTTTCCAAATTAACACCCATTTTTCCGAATAAATGGCTAAAGCTTGAAACCAAACCCGATATTATCTCAACCAGATTAATAGATTTAATTTCTCCTATAGGAAAGGGTCAGAGGGCTATGATAGTTGCTCCCCCAAAGGCAGGAAAAACATTTCTTCTTTTGGATATTGCTAATGGAATAACCACAAATTATCCTGATATCACCCTTTTAGTTGCTTTGATAGGGGAGAGGCCGGAAGAGGTAACTCATTTTGCAAGAAGTGTCAGAGGAGAAGTTTTTGCCAGTAATTTTGATGAAAAAGCAGAAGAGCAAACCAGGATATCCGAACTTTGTCTTGAAAAAGCCAAAAGAATGGTAGAAATGGGAAAAGATGTTGTTATTTTGATGGATTCAATAACAAGATTAGCCCGAGCTTACAATATGGTTGCCCCTCCCTCGGGTAGAACTCTTACAGGCGGATTTGATCCGGCAGCTCTTTATCCCGCAAAACACTTTTTTGGAGCAGCTAGAAATCTGGAAAATGGAGGTAGTTTAACCATTATTGCTACAGCCCTTGTAGATACAGGATCCCGAATGGATGATGTTATTTTTGAGGAGTTCAAAGGTACCGGAAATATGGAGCTGAGATTGGATAGATCTTTGTCGGAGAGAAGAATTTTTCCCGCTATTGATATAAAGGCAAGTGGAACTAGACATGAGGAGGATTTACTCAGTTCCGATATGTTAGAGAAAGTTTATAGATTAAGGAGAATGGTTGATCTCCTGGATGATAGAGATGCAACTCCTTTAGTAATTGAGCAACTTAAAAAGACGAAAGACAATAAAGAATTTCTTGATACTCTCAATAAAGGCGGGGCTTAAATTGTGTTAATTTGATAATATGCTACATTGCTGGTAAAATCTCTCGCATAGTAAAAAAGGAGTATATTGTCATATATAAATAGAATGGCTTTCACAACAAAGCGCCCCTCTTCTAGAAGATTTTTCCAGCTTAGTTTTGAAGGGTTTAAGCCAAAGGGGCGAAACAAAATTGAACAATTTTTTTCTCTTTGGTTGGAGTTTTTCCAATCCTTTTTTCTGTATTTAATAAGGAAGATTTATTTACTCGCAGCTTTTTTGATTAGGGTATTTCTTTTTATATTAAGTATTCCATCAAAATTAAAAACATTTCTTACTAAAAAGCTTATTTGGTCCCGAGGAAAGTTGGGTAGAACTATAGCTACCTGGTTTGTTATGGGTTTTTCTTTTTTGGTCTTTACCGTGGGAGAGATTTTTAATAGTTCTCCGCTTGTAGTCAGCAAGCCGGTAAGCGCTAATTATTTGAAAAGTACAACTGATATAATCCCAAAAAAAGAAATTGCTCTTACATCCATACCTGAAGAAAGAAAAAGAAACCAGTCTTTTACTTACACAATTCAACAAGGGGATACTTTATACTCAATAGGAAATCAATTTAAAGTTTCAATTGATGCTCTTAAATACGTTAATGGTTTAACTGACTCATCAATACTTAGTGTTGGTGATGAGATAACCATACCTCCTATCTCGGGTTTGATACACATAGTAAAAAGCGGAGATACTTTGAATTCTATCGCATCAGATTATGATGTAGCTCCTCAAGCTATAGCCGATTTTAATTATATTTTAGATACAGGAAAATTAGCTGTAGGAACGGAATTAGTTATTCCAGGGGGTAAAATTCCTGTGGCGGTCCCACCTGTAGTTATCTATGACCAACAGCCTTCATTAGGTTTGAGAGGGGAAGCTCCTCCAGAGAAAGGTTATTGTGTTTGGCCGACAACAGTTTGGACCATTAGTCAGTACTATTCTTGGTATCATAACGGGGTTGATATAGCCAGAGGCGGTCAATCGGGAATGCCCCCAATACTAGCTTGTAACGATGGTGTTGTGATAAGATCCGGTTGGGATCCTTTTGGTTTGGGTTTACATGTAATAATAGACCACGGTGATGGGTATCAAACGGTTTATGGTCACATGAGTAGAATAGATGTCAGTTACGGAGAGAAAGTTGAGCGCGGGGAAAAATTAGGTATGATGGGAAGTACCGGCAGATCTACCGGTCCTCACATTCATTTTATGGTCAAATATAACGGTGTAGCGCAGAATCCTCTTAATTACACCCCTTAGTTTTTAATTTTTTTAAGCCATAAATCACCATAAAATTATTTGTTTTGCATATAATGACATATTATGTCTTTTAGTAATGGATATTATTCTTTCTTTATGATAATAATTAATCGTTATGATTGATGTTGCGGAAATAAAAATAAAAGCGGGAAAAGGCGGCGATGGAAAAGTTTCTTTTAGAAGAGAGAAGTTTATTCAAAAAGGCGGACCTGATGGAGGAGATGGGGGAAATGGGGGAAGTGTTTTTTTTGTGGCTGATAACAACATGTCTACTTTGGCAGATTTTAGATCAAAAAAAATTTTCGAAGCTCCCGATGGCAAACCCGGAGGTCCGAAAAACATGACAGGTAAGTCGGGAGAAGATTTGTTTATTAAGGTTCCTGTAGGAACTTTAATTTATGAAATTGAGGATAGAAAAACCATTGAAGATTTTGGTGATGAGAATATGAAAAATGGAAACTCTATTGGAGGTCGTGAAGAAACCCTGGTAGGGGATTTAACAAAGCCGGGACAGAAAATTATGGTAGCGAAAGGAGGGGCTGGGGGAAAAGGAAACATGAATTTTAAAGGTTCAAAAAACAGAACTCCTATGCAATATACCCCTGGTGTTGATGGCGAGAAAAAAAGAATTAGATTAGAAGTTAAGATTATCGCTGATGTCGGGTTGGTGGGCGCCCCAAACGCCGGAAAAAGCACTTTGTTAAATAGATTGACTAATGCGAATGTAAAAGTTGCAGATTACCCATTTACAACTTTATCTCCGAACATAGGTGTCTGCAGATTGAACAGGGAAAATAGCATAGTTATTGCCGATATCCCCGGTTTGATAGAAGGGGCTTCTTTTGGAAAGGGCCTCGGTCACGATTTTTTAAGGCATATTGAGAGAACAAGACTTTTGGTACATTTAATCGATCCATTAAGTGGAATAAGTGACGATCTTATTAGTAATTCAATAAATAATTTTAAGATAATAAGAAAAGAGTTGGAAAACTATGGTCACGGGCTAAAGGATAAAGAGTATGTTGTGGTAATAAATAAAATTGATGTAACCGAGATAAAGGAAAATTTCGAAAAGATAAAAAAGGAATTTAAAAAAATCGGAATAGACGTAATGGGGATATCTGCTGTAACCGGAGAAGGTTTAGATTTGATGATGGAAAAGGTATTAGAAATTTTGAGTAAAATTCCACCCAAGCCTTTGTTTGAAGTTAAAAAAGTTGTTAAAAGATATAATATTGAAAATCTTCCGAATAGAAGAGCTGTTTTTGATAATGATAGAATTATTACTGCAGATAAGAAGATTTAGAAATTAATGTATAATGTCAGGTTAGGTTTAGGGCGGGTGTAGTCATATGCGGTATGGGTCGTTAGCTTCTGTTGGAGCGAAGCGACAACCGATGTTAGTGCACTAATAGAAGATTAACAGCTTCTAAAGAGAGCCTTTGCGCGAATGAGAGTTTTGTTCGAAGATTAAATAGTACGTAGTATATGGGCCGTTAGCTTAGTTGGTAGAGCGCTTCCATGGCATGGAAGAGGTCAGCGGTTCGAATCCGCTACGGTCCACCATTGAAATTAAAATAAAGTAAATTGCGGATGAGAATGCCGCAGGCGCGACGGCGCCGAGGCGGGGTCGAGCGGATCGCCAGCAGGCGAGAACGGGTGACCGAATCCGCTACGGTCCACCATTGAAATTAAAATAAAGTAAATTGCGGATGAGAATGCCGCAGGCGCTACGACTTGTCGAAGCGAGGGGCGAAGCCCCGAGCGCAGTAAGGTAATGAGTGATTTTTACGGAAGAGCCGCCTTAATTTTAAGGCGGCTCTTCTTTTTTCTAACTTCCCGGCAGCTTATTCGTTGTTTATTTTATTGCATTATTCTTGTGTGGCGTCGCTTTCTGTTTTTTCTCCAGCGGGCTGTTGTTGTGTCTGAGGTAATACTTCAGGCCCTATTTCTGTTTCATTTTTAGTTACATCAGTCAGAGGCTCTTGTTGCTGTTGTTGTTCTTCTGTTATACCTGTAAGTTCTTCTACGGTGGGTTTTTCAGTTTTTTCCTCAGTTGCTTTTATCGAGGATGATATAGTTTCTATTTCCTGTTCAACTAATTTTCTATCCTCTGAATCCTCCGGTAAGAGTAATTTAGTTATTTCTAATTCATTTTTTGCCTGTTCTAATTCTCCCATTGCCACTAAAGCTAGTGCAAAATTATATCTTGCGTTTGCGTAATCTTGTTTTAATGCTATAGCTTGCCTGAACTGATTAGCTGCTGAAAGATAGTCTCCTGCTGTAAAATACACCCCTCCTAGGTTTAATCTTAATTGTGGGTTTATCGGATCTAATTGAATCGCCGTGTTGTAAGAACTTACTGACCATTCAAAAGCATTTTGAGCCACGTTTATAAGATTTTGGTACAGTTGTGCTCTAGTTACCCAGTTTGATACATTAAGCGGTCCTATATTTTCGGTGGCTATTTTTGAATTTTGTAATGCTTGAGATATAAATGTTTGTATATCCTGTCTGTCTTTATCTGTTATTTCATCAGGATTTTTTGAAGCAAGAGCAACAGCCACTGTCATGTTGATCTTTGAGAAAGAATCGTAGTATGTGTCTCTGTTCGGGTTGTATCTTAGAGCTAATACCTGGTAGTTATAAGAATTGGTTAAATCGTTGTTAGCTATTGCATTTAAAGATTTTCTCATATAGTACTCGCCTGCATACGTTCTAAAGCTTGTATATCCAAGATATCCTGCTATCAAAAAAGCCGGTATAGCTAAGAAATATTTTGTGTATGATCCTGTTACCACTGTTTGATCCTCTGCTGAAGATATCGATGTCAAACTTGTAACCTCTAATAATACTGGTTTTACAAGTTTGGAGTTAGCTGAATCCGTGGCTAAATGTGATCCTATTAATATGCTTAAAAAGGAAAACATTAGAAATGTACTTAATATGGTAGCGTGATTAAGCGCAAAGGATATTATAATTATCGTTACTAATACACTCGATACTGCTATAAGACCTGTATTATCCTCCACACCCTTGGATTTTTTGGCAAAAGACAACGCTTTTACACAGAAAATTATACCTACAGCAGTTCCTATAATTCCAATCGTGCTCAGAGCATTGAAAACTTCATTGAAAGGTTTATCAAAAGTGTTGGCCCAATATATTGTGTTGTTCAGAGATAGGGGTTTAAATCTGGAAAAATTCAAATGAAATGTTCCCGGACCTGTTGCCAATAGGGGATAATCTCTTATAGTGGACGTTGCAATAGCCCAACTTTCTTTCACAGGCAACGTTATCTCTCCAATATAATTTTCGTCAACGATCACTTTTCTGGTTGTTGGTATAAAAATCAATGCCAATATTGGTACTGCAATCCCTATGGTTTGAACTAAAAGAAGTACTTTGCTTTTAGATAGGTCCGAAGATTTTGTGAAGAAAAGTAGTGATACAAAACCGACAATTAAAAGACTCCATCCCAAAAAACTTCCTGTTATTGATATAAAGAAGAAGTTAATGAGTGTTACCAAAAATAGGGATATCTTAAGGAAATTTGATTTCTCATGCATATTCATTGCTATTGAAGCAATTGTTGCGATTACAGCTAACAAAACCGCGTCTTTTATTGATCCTGTTAAAGAAAAGTTTTGAAATCTGTAGAAAGGTGATGAACTGATGAATATTTTGTAATAACTTAGTATGGAAATCAGAGAAGATATTGTTGCCGAAAGGAGGAGAAGATAAATAGCTGTTTTGATAGTTTTTTGATCTTTGAACGATGGTGTACTTAGATAGAAATATATCATCATAACGGCAAAAGCTCCTAAACCCAGCCACCTTCCCTGTTGTCCGAATATGCTGTCTGTTTTACTTATAGAAAATATTGTTGATAATATCAGAACAGCTAATAAAGCCAGCAATGATTTATCAACAGGTGATTTTATTATCTCTAACCTCTCACCTTTAATGGTCTTTATTCCCCATAAAACCAGCAAAATGATTGTTGCTATGACAATTAATGTCAGTTTATTGAAGGAATAAAATTCCGAAGTAATAGGAAGAAAGAAAATTGGTACTAGAAAAATTAGAACTACGGATATTATTTTCGATATTTTTTCAGATATCGGTGTTTTTAGACTAAGTTGTTGCATGTAACCAGTCTATTATTAATTTCTATACTTTGTCAAGAGGGTAATTTAAGTAATTCTCATTACGGGAAAATGCCTTTAAAATGTTATTTTGACACCCACCAGTTAAATTCGACGTTTTCGGACACGGGTGTGTCTAATTCTAATTGAAAACCACTCTGACTTTCAATTTTTGATACCCAGTATCTTGTAGCAGGGGAGTAATTTTGAGTAAAAGTAACATATACTTTTGATCCGGGTTTCATTTCTCTAAAAACTACAAAAACTTTCTTCTGATTTTTGGGTACAAATGCTGTTCCACTTCCATATATTTGCTGATATTCAAAGACATTTTCAGGATTTTGGGAAGTTATATTTTTGGATTTCCCTAGATTAATAATTCCAAGCTCATTGATAAATATTAATATTAGTAGAATAAGAGAAGCATAAGTTATAAGGTGTTTTCTGAATTCAGGAGATTTTAACGAAGCAATAATTTCCTCGCGTTTATTTTTAACCTCAAGTTTTTTGGATATTTCTTCATTTGAAGCTCCTTTAGATTTAAGTTCTTCAATAAAAAGCAACGTTTGAAGAGAAGAAGCAGGATAGTGACCCTTTACATTTCCTTTGTTGTCTGTTTTTCTAACCATGTGCGGCAGCCAACCCATTTTCGTATAATATCTAAGTCTATTATAGGGGTCGCCCGCGCCAAAATTAACCCCCTTGCTTTTTGCTTGTTTTATTAGTTTGTCTATACTAATAAGATCATCCATTCAAAATTTTGGGGCAGAAGAAAAACTCACCTTACTTCAAATAATTATATCAAAGTATGACAAGATTATACACAAGTTTTTGGTAAATTAAATAATTTATATTTTGTTTTATTTTCGTAATTATTTTGCCATTTGTAGAAATTTTCATATTTTTATTTTTGAACCTAAAAATTAATCTTGGTTCTGAGATATAAGAAGTGGGTAAAATAAATTTTTTGAGTTTTCTACTTAAAGTAGAAATACATTCATTGAATATTAAAGGCGTTCTGGTACATTTTTGTAATGGCGGGCGAGGTTAGTATTTCCGATTTTCTGTACCCGGAGATGTTGGCGGAAGTGCCGAGCCCGCCTCAAAAAATTTATTTTAAGGGAAATTATTGCTCGGAAATATTTCAAAATTGTTTAGCTGTAGTCGGGAGTAGGAAGATGAGTGTGTACGGAGTTAGAGTAATAGAAAAAATTTTTTCTGTTTTACATAAAGATATATCGATAGTTTCAGGTTTTATGTCAGGTGTAGATGCAGAAGCTCATAGAAGAGCCATTAAACTTGGTCTAAGAACTATAGCAGTGATGCCGTGCGGAATAGACTATATCCATCCCGAAAATCAGGCAAATCTCTATGAAGAAATTTTAAGTAATGAAGGTTTAATTTTGTCCGAATTTGAAGGAGATTTTAAACCTAAATCTTGGACATATCCCAAAAGAAATAGGATTGTAGCCGGGTTGAGCAGGGCAGTGTTAGTTGTGGAGGCTTCAAAAAATAGCGGTTCTTTAATTACAGCTAGAATGGCTAATTCGTATGGTAGAAAAGTATTTGTAGTCCCAGGAAGTATCTTCAGTAATTTATCTGAAGGAAAGACGCAGATAAGTAATGAATTTGCTATCAATATAGATTCAGGTTTTAGTATCAATGAATTTTTTGGTTTTGGATCCGGTACCAATACATATAAAAATGAAAAGAAATCAGATTCCGGAAACAATGTAATTTTGGAAACACTAAAAAATGATCCGATGACTATGGATGAGCTGTCGGAATATCTTTCGGTTGACATTTCTACCTTAAATA
>Ga0208826_1001637_pt1 | contig 18339 bp, 10 predicted proteins | sample AD_UKC115_MetaG_FD_184451 | JGI IMG/M metagenome (GOLD analysis project Ga0208826, IMG submission 184451) | Active sludge microbial communities of municipal wastewater-treating anaerobic digesters from Hong Kong - AD_UKC115_MetaG (SPAdes)... | ecosystem: Engineered > Bioreactor > Anaerobic >...
GCGCGGTCCAGTCCGGCAGGTTGTAGTAGTTGGTCACGCGCGCGATCCTGCCGTTGCGGATGTCGAAGAACGCGCCGGCGGGCAAAATATACTTTTGCCCGTTCGCCGGCGGCAGACCTTCGTCGGTGGCGAGGTATTCGCCGTGAACGACGAACTCGGCGCTGCCACGCGCGCCGTCGTCGCTGGCCATCACCACCAGGTCGCGCAGCTGCTCGCGGTAACAGCGCTCCATGTGGGCGAGGAATGCGCGGAACGCGGGTTTGCCGGCTTCGCGCTTGCCCTGGTTGATGTCGTGTATGACCTCGTCGTCGAGGCAGTCGAGCATGCCGTTCCAGTCGCCCGCGTTGAAGGCAGCGTAGTAACGATGGATCAGATCGGTGGTCGCACGGTTCATGGGAAGAATTTTTCCAGATCGACGTTGCCGCCGGAAAGAATCACGCCAACGCGGCGTCCGCGAAAAAACTCCGCGTGGTCAAGCACGGCGGCGAGCGCGATTGCCGAGGAGGGTTCGATGACGATCTTCATGCGCTCGAAGACCAGTCGCTGTGCCGCGATCGTCCGCGCATCGTCGACCGGCAGCACACGCACGGCATAACGGCGCAGCAGGGCGAGGTTGATCTCGCCGATCGTGCCGCGCAGACCGTCGCAGACGGTGTCGGGCACGATGTCGGTGACGCGCGCGCCGCGGCGCAGCGATTGATAAGCATCGTCCGCGCCGGCGGGTTCGGCGGCGTAGATTTCGATGCCGGGATTGAGCGCCTTGGCCGCGATCGCGCTGCCGCCGATCAGGCCGCCGCCGCCGACCGGTGCGATCAGCGCGTCGAGATCGCGGACCTCGCCCAGCAGTTCGAGCGCGGCTGTGCCCTGGCCGGCGATGACGCGCGCGTCGGTATACGGATGCACGAGTTCGGCGCCGGTTTCGGCCCGCACTTTCGCCGCCCCGGCCTCGCGTGCGGCGATCGTCGCCGCGCAGAAATGCAGGCTCGCGCCATACGCCTCGATCGCGGCGATCTTGGATTTCACCGCACCTTCGGGCACGACGACATGCGCCGGAATGCCGCGCGTGCGCGCGGCGAGCGCCAGGGCGGCGCCGTGGTTACCCGAGGAGTGGGTGACCACGCCGCGCTTGGCGATATCCGCGGCGAGCGACCAGACCGCATTGCAGGCGCCGCGGAACTTGAATGCGCCGGCGCGCTGGAAGTTTTCGCATTTGAACGCGAGTGCCGCCCCGGCTAGCGCGTCGATGCCGCGCGAACGAAGGCTTGGCGTGCGTGTGGCGTAGGGAGCGATGCGTCGCGCGGCGAACTCGATATCAGCGAATGCGGGCATGTGCCAAATGCCGGAAGAGTTATGCGGACGGGAATTGGGCATGCGCGCAATCATACCCAAACAGCCGCCTCCGATCGGAATGACGCGGTCGACGCGTCACTTGCAACCGGGGTTTGCCTTTTAGCTGTCGAGAGGCAGGCTGCTCAATGCGGCACTGACGCGCGCATGCTTGTTGCGCAGCATTTCGATCGAGCTTGGCACGTCGTGGAATTGACCTTGGTCGGCGTCTTCCATCGCCATTTCGAGGCGCCCCAATTCGATCATGAGATCGTGGCGCAGGTACTGGACATTGCTGATCTGGACTTGAGCTTCGTTCAACATGACTGAATCGCCGAGTTTCTTCACGCCCGCCATCGGGCTGTGAAGACAAAGCAATCCTTGTGCCAAGTGGCACATTGCCAGGGAAAGATCGTGTCTATCCGGATTCCATGTCCGGAAATGTCACTTTTTGCTTACAAGTGCTCGCAAAATATGCCAGCATAAGACCTAGGCAAATCAAGTGTACGGTGTGCCAGTTGCCGCAAAACGTCGATGTTCGACGTTGAAATCGCGGAATCCGGACGGATATGGCGAGTTTGCTGCAACGTGGAAGCGGTCACGTTTTTTTGGCCAGATCGGCATTAGCCTATGCGGGCCTGCCGCAAAGCGACGTGAAAACGAGCGCGTGTGAGCGGAAGGCTCAAACAGAATATAGGGTTACTGGCGCCCGGCATACGGTCCTCTTGGATTCCCCCTGTTCCTAAGACCGCCGGGCGCCAGCCTTTCCTCCTGAAATCCCTTTCGTTCCTTGCGTGCGTCCTTCGATCTGGCGCGAATCGGCCCCTGAGCCCAATCATCAACGCGCGGATCGCGGCGCTGTGCGTTTGTTCGAAGTGCCTGCGGTAACTAGCAGAATCCGTGCCAAGTGGCAGGGGTATAATTTCTTTCGGAATTCGACGAAAGGGCGCGCAGCGCGCACAACGGCATGAATCACGATCAAATTTTCGATGTCATCGTGGTCGGTGGCGGGCACGCCGGCACCGAAGCGGCGCTGGCTGCTGCGCGTCTGGGCGCGCGGACGCTGCTGCTGACGCACAACATCGAAACCCTCGGTCAGATGAGCTGCAATCCCGCGATCGGCGGCATCGGCAAAGGGCATCTGGTCAAGGAAATCGACGCCCTCGGTGGGGTCATGGCGCGGGCGGCCGATCGCGCCGGCATCCAGTGGCGAACCCTCAACGCATCCAAAGGCCCCGCCGTGCGCGCGACGCGCTGTCAGGCCGATCGCGCTTTGTACAAGGCGTGGATACGTGAATGCCTGGAAACGCAGCTGAACCTGGCGATCTTCCAGCAGGCCGTTGACGATTTGACGCTGGAGGGGCAAAAAGTGACGGGCGTCGTCACCCAGATGGGGCTGCGCTTCTGCGCCCGTCGCGTCGTGCTCACGGCCGGCACTTTCCTGGCCGGCAAGATTCATGTGGGGTTCGAGAATTTCGCGGGCGGGCGCGCGGGCGATCCGCCGGCGCAGCGGTTGGCCGCGCGCATGCGCGAGCTACCGCTGGTCGTCGACCGGCTCAAGACCGGCACGCCGCCGCGCATCGATGGCCGCAGCATCGATTTTTCCACGTTGGCCGAGCAGCCGGGCGATACGCCGATGCCGGTATTTTCGTTTTGGGGCAGCGTGCAGGAGCATCCGCGTCAGGTGCCATGCTGGATCACGCACACAAGCGAGCGCACGCACGACATCATCCGTTCGGGATTGGATCGCTCGCCCTTGTATACCGGCAAAATCGAAGGCGTCGGCCCGCGCTACTGCCCTTCGATCGAGGACAAGGTCGTGCGTTTCGCCGACAAAACCTCGCACCAGATTTTTCTGGAGCCCGAAGGGTTGCACACCACCGAAATCTACCCGAACGGGATCTCCACCTCGTTGCCGTTCGATGTGCAGATCGAACTCGTGCGTTCGATCAAGGGCATGGAGAACGCGCATATCACGCGCCCCGGCTATGCGATCGAGTACGACTACTTCGATCCGCGCGGGCTGAAGGCTTCGCTGGAGACCAAGGCGATCGAGGGCCTGTACTTCGCCGGCCAGATCAACGGCACCACTGGTTACGAGGAAGCCGCCGCGCAGGGCCTGATCGCTGGCCTCAACGCCGCGCGCGCCGCGCAAGGCAACGAGCCGTGGACCCTGCGTCGCGACGAAGCGTATATCGGCGTGCTGATCGACGATCTCATCACCAACGGCACGCGCGAGCCGTATCGCATGTTCACCTCGCGTGCCGAATATCGCCTGAACCTGCGCGAGGACAACGCCGACCTGCGACTGTGCGACAAGGGCCGCGAACTCGGCAGCCTCGATACGCCGCGTTACGATGTTTTTCGCCGCAAGCGTGAGGCGATCGAGCAGGAAACGGCACGCTTGAAATCGCTCTGGGCGGCGCCGGGCAACGCGCTCGGGCGCGACATTCATGCCGCGCTCGGCATCGAATTGTCGCGCGAGGCGAATGCGCTCGACCTGCTGCGCCGCCCCGAGATCGATTACGCACGACTGATGACGGTGCCTGCACTCGGCCCCGGCGCAGACGACGCGCGTGTCGCCGAGCAGGTGCAGATCGCGGCGAAATACGCGGGCTATCTCGACCGCCAGAATGAGGAAATCGAGCGTCAGCGCCGTCACGAAGACACTTCCATTCCGGTCGCGTTCGATTATGCGCAGGTACACGGCCTCTCCGCCGAGGTCATGCAGAAGCTGAAGGCGGCACAGCCGCAGACCGTCGGCCAGGCGATGCGGATTGCCGGCGTGACGCCGGCGGCGATTTCATTGCTGCTCGTGCATCTCAAGCGCGGCCAGCGGCGGGTTGCGTGAGCGCCTTGGTTACGCTTTTTGTATATGCTGACGAAAGTTTTCGGCGATAGGCGCCGGTTCGCGTGTTGAGTGGAAACGAGTATCGAACGATGCGCCTGCTGGTCATCGAGGACGACCTTGCCACGGCGCGCTTCGTCTGCGCGGAATTGCGGGCGAGCAGTTACGAAGTCGAGTGCTGCGAAGACGTCGTCGAAGGCCTGCGTCGCGCTCGGGACGAACATTGGGACGCGCTCGTGCTCGATCGCATGCTCGGTGCGCGCGATGGTCTGGAAGTGCTGCAAGCGTTGCGGCGAGCAGGCAAGCGCACGCCGGTATTGATTTTGTCCGCGCTGGCTACGCTCGACGAGCGCGTTCGCGGCTTGCGTGCCGGGGGCGACGATTACCTCGCCAAACCTTTCGCGCCGAGCGAATTGAGCGCGCGCATCGAAGCCCTGCTGCGGCGTTCGGCTGCGCTGGATGGCGCACGGCAACTGGCCATTGCCGATCTGCGGCTGGATCTCGATTCGCGCCGGGTAGAGCGCGCCGGTCAGGCGATCTTGTTGCAACCGCGCGAATTTCGCCTGCTCGAATACTTTGTGAGGCATCGCGACCAAGTCGTCACCCGTGGCATGCTGCTCGAAGCGGTGTGGGATTATCACTTCGACCCACAAACCAATGTCATCGATGTGCAAATCAGTCGGCTGCGCACGAAAATCGACAAGGGACACGCATTGCCGTTGTTGCACACATTGCGCGGCATTGGCTATCTGCTGAGCGAGCGCAGGCCGGACGCGGCGGAGACGCGCACATGATTCGGCTTACGCGTTCGGTGACGTTTCGCCTCGCCGTGGTTTGCGGCGTGCTGATCGGCGGTGCGGTCGTGCTGATCGGCGCGATTTTCTATTTCGGTACGGTGGGCGTGCAACTGCGCAACGTCGATCGAAAGATCGGTGGCATTTCCGATCGCCTCGTCGTTTACGCCGACCGCCATGCTTTGACCGATCTGGCGCATCGTATCGACGATGCCCTCATCGACGGCATCGATTCCGATACGGAGATTTACTTTCTTGCAGATGCGCGCGGCGCGCGTCTTGCGGGCAATATCTTTCTCGATCGTGCGCAGGTGCCGCAGAAAAACGGCATTTTCCTCGCCCGCGTTCTGCGCAACGGCAAGCCTTCGAGCGCGCGCATGGATGTGCGCAGGCTGACCGACGAAGCCGTGCTCGTCGTCGGCCGCGACATGGGCGATGTCGATCAAATCGAGCGTCAGGTTTGGCGATCCATCCTGATTGGCGGCGTGCTTGCCCTGGTGATGGCCGTACTCGGCAGCTTGCTGCTGCGCCGGTTGATCGAGCAACGCGTGCATGCGATCCGTCATACGGCGGCGGAGATCGGGCGCGGCAATCTGCATGAACGCATTCCGCTCTCTGGTGCAGACGATGAATTTTCGCGGCTCGGAAAGGATATCAATCGCATGCTCGACAGGATCGAGCAACTCATGGACGGCGTGCGCCACGTCTCGAACGCGATCGCGCACAATCTGCGCACACCGCTTGGCGCGATCCGCAATCAGCTCGAACACGCCTTGCACGGCGAGGCGGCGACGTCGCGTTTCGCCGAAACCGGCCGTGCGGCGATCGGCCAGATCGACGCGTTGATCGTCGTTCTGCAGAAGCTCCTGCAAATTGCCGAGGCGGAGTCGGGTACGCGTCGGCAGCCGTTCGAAGCCGTCGCCCTGCGCGCCGTCATCGAAGACATGGTGGAATTTTACGATGCCGCAGCGGAGCAGGCCGGCATCGAGTTGCTTGCCGTCGTCGAAAACGAGCCGGCGGTGTTCGGGGATCGCCATCTCATCGACAGCATGTTGATCAATTTGCTCGACAATGCCTTCAAGTACGCGGGCAACGGTGCGCGGATCGAGGTGCGCGCGCGCGCGACGTCGGGCGGCGTATTGCTGGAGGTGCGCGACAACGGCCCCGGCATTGCCGCCATCGACCGCAAGCGCGTGCTCGAACGTTTTTTCCGGGCGCGCCACGATGTGTCGGGTACCGGACTTGGGCTGCCCATCGTGGCCGCCATTGCTTCGTTGCATGGCGCGATTCTGCGGCTTGAGGATGCGAGCCCGGGGCTGTGCGTCGGCGTCCTGTTTCCGCCCATCGAAGCGGAAACCTTTCCAAATGGTAATCCGCCCGTGTCATCGCGGCGCAACTAGCGCGCCTACAATGCGACACCGACAACGGTCGGTTTGGCGCGGTCGTACATTCTCTCTGGGTACTCGAAACCCGTCGCGCGTGGGTGCGGCGTCGGGATGACGGCGACAGCGCGTCGGTGCAATGCCTTTGGTGGCAACAAGGAAAACATTTACATGAAATCGATGGCAGGCAAGCCGCGCTTCGTCGGCGTCATGCTTACTTTGGCGCTCGTGGCCGCTTGTGCGCAACCGCAGGACGGGCGCGACACGCGGCCCGCCGAGGGAGGGAACGACAGCGTCGTCCTGACCGCCACTCAGGCAAAACAGGTTCGCGTGGTCGGTGCGATGAAGCACCATTTCGTGCCTCGGATCGAGGCGGTGGGATACGTGGACTTCGATCAGGACGCAACGGTACAGGTGTTCGCTCCGTACCAGGGGCGTGCGCGCCAGGTATTCGCCGTGCTCGGCGACAAGGTCAAAAAAGGTCAGCCGTTGTTTGCGATCGACAGCCCCGATCTCGTTCAGGCCGAATCGACGTTGATCGCAGCCGCTGGCGTTGCGGCTTTGACCGCACGGACGCTCGAACGCGCAAAACAGATGCTCGGCGTGCAGGCCAGCGCGCAGAAAGACGTCGATCAGGCGATTTCCGATCAACAAGCCGCCGAGGGAAGTGTGAAAGCGGCGCGTTCCGCATTACGCATTTTTGGCAAAAGCGATGCGCAGATCGATGCCGTGATCGCATCGCGCAAGGCCGATACCGAACTGATTGTGACCAGTCCGTTTGATGGCGTCGTGGTTGCGCGCAACGCCCAGGTCGGTCTGCTGCTGCAGCCGGGCAATGTGCCGGCGCCCTTCACGATTTCGCGCACGTCGTCGGTCTGGCTCACTGCCAATGTCGGCGAGGACGATCTTCCTGCCGTGCGTGTCGGGCAGTCGGCGACGGCGCAGGTGAGTGCCTTGGGCAACCGCGTCTTCGTCGGCAAAGTGGCGGCGATAGCCGCAGCCCTCGACCCGGCGACGCATCGCGCTGCGGTACGTGTCCAGATCAATGACGCCGATGGTGCGTTGCGCCCGCAGATGCTGGCGACGTTTCGTATCGATACGGGCGATCCGATCGAGTCGATCGCGATACCGTCAGCGGGCATCGTGCGCGAAGGCGACGGCACGATGACCGTGTTCGTGACCACCGACAACAAGCGTTTCACGCGGCGCGAGGTCGTGCTCGGCATGACCGATGGCGAATGGCACCAGATCGTTTCCGGACTTGCCGCCGACGAACAGGTGGCAAGCGAGGGTGCGCTATTCGTCGGCAATGCGCTGGCGATGCAGGCGCGTTGAGCGCGAAGCGGAAGGACGAATCTCATGTTTCGCGGACTCATCGCATTTGCCCTGACGCGCCGCCCCATCGTGCTGCTCGGCTTGCTGGTATTCATCGTCGCCGGTTTTATCGCCTTTTCGAAACTCAACATCGAAGCGTATCCCAATCCGGCACCGGTCATTCTCGAAATTACCGCGCAAGTGCCGGGCTTGTCGGCCGAGGAAATGGAGCGCTACTACACGCGCCCGATGGAAGTGGGGCTGGCGACGACGCCGGGCGTGGAGAACATCCGTTCGACCTCGTTCTATGGTTTGTCGTTCGTGCGTGTAACCTTCAAATACGGCATCGACTACTACTTCGCCTATACCCAGGCGGCGCTGAGCTTGTCGCAGAACGTCACGTTGCCGAACAACGTGCAACCGCAGATTCAGGCATCGAGTTTGGTCGGGGAAATTCTGCGTTATCAACTCAAGGGGCCTGCGCACTATGGCTTGACCAATCTGCGCGCACTGCAGGATTGGACCGTGGAGCGGCGGTTGTTGACCGTGCCCGGCATCGCGCAGGTGGTGACGTGGGGAGGCACAACCAAAAACTACGAAGTCAACGTCGACCCCAGAAAACTCGAAGGCCGCGGCGTGACTTTGCCGCAGCTGATCGCCGCGATCGGCAACGCCAACGTCAATGTCGGTGGACGCACGGTTGCTTTCGGTCAGCAGTCGATCAACATCCGCGGCATTGGCCTCGTGCGCAACGTCGATGACATCGGCAACATCGTGCTCTCGCAGAGCAACGGTACGCCGGTACTGGTCAAGGACGTCGCGCGGGTGGAGATCGGCAGCTTGCCACGGTTGGGAAAGGCGGGGCGCGACGGCGAGGACGATGTGGTTACCGCCATCGTGGTGATGAACCGCACGCTGCATACCAATGAAGTGCTGGGCCGGCTCAAATCCGAAATCGACAAAATCAATCGCGACGGAACACTGCCGCCGGGTGTACGCGTCGAGCCCTTCTACGATCGATCCACGCTGGTCGGCACGACCACGAGTACCGTCGTACACAATTTGATATTCGGCTGCCTGCTGGTGTTCTTCATCCAATGGGTTTTTCTGGGCGACCTGCGCAGCGCGATCATCGTCAGCGCGAATATTCCGGTTGCGCTGTTTTTCAGCATCATCGTTCTCGTTGTCATGGGCGATTCGGCCAATCTGCTGTCGGTGGGCGCGGTGGATTTCGGCATCATCGTCGATTCGGCCGTGATTCTGGTGGAAAACATCTTCCGCAATTTCCAAAAAGCCGAACACGAGCAGCGCGAAATGCTGGAAATCCATCACGGTTCGGCGAGTGAAGCGCACCTGCGCAGCAAGGCGAGCGGCTGGACGGATCGATTGCGCCTGCTGCTGTTGAGCGCGGTCGAAGTGGATCGCGCCGTGCTGTTTTCCTCCGCAATTACCGTTGCCGCATTCATTCCGCTGTTCACGATGCAGGGCGTGGAGGGGCAGATATTCAGCCCGATGGCGCGCACCTATGCTTACGCCCTGACCGGTGCGCTGCTGGCGACCTTCACGATCACGCCGGTGCTCGCCTCGCTGCTGCTGCCGGCGAAGATCGAGGAAAGCGAAACCTGGTTGGTGCGGCGCATCCGCGCAATCTACACGCCGTTGCTGCAGCGCGCGCTGGCCAAACGTGGCATTACCGTAGGCATCGGCGCGGCATTCTTGCTCATCGCGGCCCTGCTGTTGCCGCGCATCGGCACCGAATTCCTGCCCGCGCTGGAGGAGGGCAATTTGTGGATTCGCGCCACGATGCCGACCACCATTTCGCTCGGCGCCGGCATGGACAAAGTCGACCGCATCCGCCGCATTCTCAAATCGCACCCGGAGGTTATTACCGTCGTCTCGCAACATGGTCGTCCGGACGATGGCAGCGATGCATCGGGGTTTTACAATGCAGAATTCTTCGTCCCCCTGAAGCCGTTCGATCAATGGCCTGCCGGCTATACCAAGGAGCGCCTGGTCGACGATCTGCAAAAACAATTCGCCGACGAATTCGCCGGCATTGAATTCAATTTTTCGCAGTACATCCAGGACAACGTCGAAGAAGGTCTGTCCGGCGTCAAGGGCGCCAATTCGATCAAGATCGTCGGGCCCGATCTCGCGGTGCTGGAAAAGCTGGCCGACCGCGTATTGCACGAAATGAAACAGGTCAAGGGCGTGGAGGACCTCGGGGTATTTCGCGTGCTTGGCCAGCCCAATCTCAACATCACCATCGATCGCGCCCGCGCCGCACGTTACGGTCTCAACCCTGGAGACATCAACGCGGTGGTGCAGGCCGCGGGCGCCGGCACGCAGGCGACGACGGTGCTCGAAGACGATCGTCAGTTCGCGCTGAACGTACGCTATGCGCCGGAGTTCCGATCCGACATCGACGCCATTCGCAAGATCAAAGTCGGCTACCTCACGCCGAGCGGAACGACTGCGTATGTGCCGCTCGGCGATGTCGCGGCGATTACGCTGGACACCGGTGCCTCGTACATCTATCACGAGCGCAACCAGCGCTTCATCCCGGTCAAATTCAGCGTGCGCGGTCGCGATCTCGGCAGTACGGTCGCCCAGGCGCAGGAGCGCATCGCGAAAAACATCGAACTCCCCGCCGGGTATCGCATCGACTGGGCCGGCGAATTCGAGGAACTGCAACAGGCCAAGGATCGCATGGTCGTGATCTTGCCGATTACGCTCGGCATCATCCTCGTATTGCTTTACACCTTGTTCGGATCGTTGCGAGACAGTTTGCTGTCGCTTGCGGCGATCCCGTTCTCGATTGCCGGCGGCATCGTCGCCTTGTATGCGTCGGGACAAGTCATGAGCGTGTCGGCAGCGATCGGTTTTGTCTCGCTGTTCGGGGTGTCGGTCATGAACGGCATTCTCATCATCACCTATTTCAACCATCTCTTGGTCGAAGGGCATGCTCCGCTCGAAGCGATGTTGCTCGCTGCGGAACAACGCATGCGGCCTCTGCTGATGACCGCATTTTCCGCGTGCATCGGGCTGCTTCCCGCAGCACTTTCAACCGGTATCGGCAGCCAGGTGCAGCGCCCCTTGGCTACCGTGGTCGTCGGCGGCATGTTGCTCGGCCCGATCATGCTGCTCGTCATTGCGCCAGCCTTGCAGGTGATGGCGATGGGACGCGCGCATGGCGCCGTGCAGGAGTCCGATCCAACTTTGGGAGAGGCGCCATGATGACGACGGGCATGATATCCCGGAGTATTCGCAATGCTGCGATGTACGGCATGCTCGTCGCCGTCGTCGGCTGCGCAGCGGGGCCGGAGTACCATCGGCCTTCCCTGCCTGCACCCGCACAGTGGACCCGCGAGACGCCAGCTGCGACCGTTGCCGCAGTCGGCGCGCAAGGCACCGCACAACGGTTCGATCCGAGCCTTGAAGTCGAGCGCCGATGGTGGACCCGCTTTGGCTCGCGCGCGCTCGATCAACTCGTCGCCGATGCCTTCGCGCACAATCCAAACGTCGATGCCGCCGCTGCCGCACTGCGTGCCGCGCAAGAAAACCTCGCCGCCCAACGCGCGACGTTTCTGCCGAGTGTGCAGATAGGCTATTCGCCGAGCCGACAACAAAATGCGGTCGGTACATTGTCGCCGACGCTGACCTCGGGGGCGGCGCAATACACTCTGCACACCACGCAATTGACGATCGGCTACGCGCCGGATGTGTTCGGCCTGAATCGGCGCACGGTCGAGTCGCTCGCCGCGCAAAGCGAACAGCAGCGTGCGCAGCTCGATGCGACCTATCTGACGCTGGCTGCCAATGTCGTCGCGGCCGTGATCCAGGAGGCCTCGTTGCGCGCGCAAATCGACGCGATGAACGACATCATCGCCGTCGACGCCAAATCGCTCGATCTGCTTCGCGCACAGGCCGGTGCCGGTTACGCCAATGGCCTGGATGTCGCCGCACAGGTCGGCGCGCTGGCATCCGCGCAGGCGGGGTTGCCGCCGCTGCAGAAGCAGCTCGAACAGACACGCGATCAACTGGCGATTCTTGTCGGCAAAACGCCGGATCAAGCCGGGCCGGATCGGTTCGATCTGACGACGTTGGAATTGCCGGCGACGTTGCCGCTGGCCTTGCCCGCGCAGGCCGTCGGACAGCGCCCGGACGTGCGCGCCGCTGAGGCGCTGGTGAAGAGCGCGAGCGCACAAGTCGGCATTGCCGTCGCCAATCGGTTGCCGCAGATTTCGATCAATGCGAGCTACGGTGGCAGTGCCGAGGCGTTTTCACGCATGTTCGATGCGGGCAACGTGTTTTGGTCGGTGGTGGGCAACGCGGCAATGACCGTGTTCGATTTCGGCGCGCTCAAACACAGACAAGGCTCGGCCGAAGCGGCGCTCGATCAGGCGGCTGCGCAGTACCGGGCCGTGGCGTTGGCTGCGTTTCAGAATGTGGCCGATGTGTTGTACGCACTGGATGCCGATGCGCGCGCACTGGTCGCAGCCGAGCATGCCGAATCTGCGGCGAAGACTACGCTCGATCTCACGCGCAAGCAGCACGAATTCGGCTACGTCAATGCGCTGGCACTCTATGCTGCCGAGCAAGCGTGGCAGCAGGCGCGCATCGCGCATGTGCAAGCGCAGGCGATGCGGCTTGCCGACACGGCCGCGCTGTATCAAGCGTTGGGCGGCAATGGGGGGACGGCACCATAGCGTGGGACATCCACAAAAGATCGGTGGATTGCAAGCCCCGACTCTCTCCTACAATGCGCGCCTCTTTCAATGAATGGACGCAGTCCGCTTCTCGCGCATGTCGAATATCGAACACAAGATCGCCCAGGAAATCGCCGCTCAGCCGACTCAGGTCGCTGCGGCCGTGCAACTGCTCGACGACGGCGCGACCGTGCCGTTCATCGCACGCTATCGCAAGGAAGTCACCGGCGGTCTTGACGACACGCAATTGCGCCTGCTCGAAGAGCGCTTGCACTATTTGCGCGAACTGGAAGATCGGCGCACCGCCGTGCTGGCCAGCATCGCTGAGCAGGGCAAGCTTGGCGATGAACTGAGAGCGCAGATTCTCGAAGCCGACACCAAGGCGCGACTCGAAGACCTGTATCTGCCCTACAAACCCAAGCGTCGCACCAAGGCGCAGATCGCGCGCGACGCGGGCTTGCAGGCGCTGGCCGATGCGCTGCGCGCGAATCCGGTGGAGACGCCCGAGGCGCTCGCCGCGGCCTACGTCGATGCGGAAAAAAACGTCGCCGACACGAAGGTCGCGCTCGATGGCGCGCGCGCGATCGTGCTCGAAGAAATGTCGGAAGACGCTGCCCTGGTCGGCGAACTGCGCGAATGGCTCTGGGGCCGCGGCCAGATTCGCGCCAGGGTCGTTGCCGGCAAGCAGGTCGAGGGGGTGAAGTATCGCGACTACTTCGACCATATCGAGGCGATCAAGGCGATTCCGTCGCATCGTCTGCTCGCGCTGTTCCGCGCGCGCAACGAAGGATTTCTCGATCTGGAATTGGATCCGGGCAGCGAGGCCGCACAGGGCCATGCCGAAGCCGAGGGGCGCATCGCGGCGCACTTCGACATCGTCGAGCGCGGTCGTCCGTCCGATGTGTGGTTGCGAGAGACGTGTCGCCAACTCTGGCGCATCAAATTGATGCTGCAATTGACCCTCGATCTGTTCGCGCGCGCGCGCGAAGCGGCCGAGGCCGAAGCGATTCGCGTGTTCGGCAGCAATCTGAAAGACTTGATGATGGCCGCGCCCGCCGGCCACAAGGTGGTGATGGGGCTCGATCCCGGCATTCGTACCGGGGTCAAGGTCGCCATCGTCGAGACCACGGGCAAGGTGCTCGGCACCGGCACGATCTACCCGCATGAGCCGCGCTGCGAGTGGGACAAATCGATCGCCTGGCTCGCCGCTGCGTGCAAACAGTTCAAGATCGACCTGATCTCGATCGGCAACGGCACCGCCTCGCGCGAAACCGACAAGCTCGCCGGCGAGTTGATGAAAAAACATGCCGATCTCAAACTCGCGAAAATCGTGGTCAGCGAAGCGGGCGCGTCGGTGTATTCCGCCTCGGAAACCGCAGCCAAGGAATTCCCCGACATGGACGTATCGCTGCGCGGCGCGGTGTCGATCGCGCGACGCCTGCAAGACCCGCTCGCCGAACTGGTCAAGATCGAGCCCAAGGCGATCGGCGTCGGCCAGTACCAGCACGACGTCAATCAGGTGAAACTCGCGCGCTCGCTCGATGCGGTGGTCGAGGACTGCGTCAACAGCGTCGGCGTCGACGTGAACACGGCGTCGGCCTCGCTGCTGTCGCGCGTGGCCGGCTTGAGCGCGAGCGTGGCCGAGAACGTGGTCAAGTATCGCGACGAACACGGCGCGTTCCGCACGCGCGCGGCGATCAGGAAGGTGCCGCGGCTCGGCGACAAGGCGTTCGAGCAGTGCGCGGGCTTCCTGCGCGTGACCGGCGGCGACAATCCGCTCGATGCGTCCAGCGTACACCCCGAGGCCTATCCGCTCGTCGAGCGCATCGTCGGCGACAGCCAGCGCGAGGTGAAACAGGTCGTCGGCGATATCGCGTTCCTGCGCGCGCTCAAGGCGGAAAAGTATACCGACGAGAAGTTTGGCCTGCCGACCGTGCGCGACATTTTGAAGGAACTGGAAAAGCCCGGCCGCGACCCGCGCCCCGCGTTCCACATGCCGGAGTTCGCCGACGGCATCGAGGACATGAAGGACCTGAAACCCGGCATGATCCTCGAAGGCCGCGTCTCCAACGTCGCCGCGTTCGGCGCCTTCGTCGACATCGGCGTGCACCAGGATGGCCTCGTCCACATCTCGGCGCTGTCGAGCAAATTCGTCAAGGATCCGCGCGAAGCGGTCAAGGCCGGCGACATCGTCAAGGTCAAGGTGCTCGAAGTCGACCTGCCACGCAAACGCATCGCGCTGACGATGCGGCTAGACGATCCGCTCGGCGAGGCGCGCACGTCGATGCGCGACAACACCGCGGCGCGCGATCTGCGCGGCGCAAGACCGATGCCCGGCAATCGCGGCGATTCCGCCAAACCCTCTGCGATCGTACCGGCCAACAACGCCTTCGCCGACGCGTTCGCCAAGGCACGAAAGAATTGATCGCTCTTGGGCCTTCGCCTCCGATGCGTGATGCGCACCGACCTCGCCTGCGAGGAGAGCGACGACAAGCTGGATTCGATAAAGCCCCTCTCCCTTGCTGGGAGGGGGCGAAGCCAGCAACATCACCGATGCGGATCCGCTCCCCGATCCGCTTTGCGCGTCGACCTCTCCCGCGAAGGGAGAGGTGACAAGCCTGTTTCAGTGCCTTCTCTTCGCGGGCGCACTCTTCTTGGCTTTGTCGTCGGTCTGCGCGCCGGTCTGCAGCTTCGGCGCATGCCCTTGGGCCACGCCGAGCGCATTGTCGGCATGGTCGCGCAGCGCTTTCGCGTCGGCCTCGGAAACGTCCGAGGTTTGGCCGCCCGCCAATTTTTCGTGCAGCACGAGAGTGCCGTCGTCGCCCCAGCCGACCTTGGTCGTCGCCAATACCTGGCGCGATCCGGCGGGCGAATTTTCACGCACGATCACCCAGGGTTTTTCGTCCTTGTAGGCGATCTTGTAGGTGGTGCGACCGCTGTCGTCGTAGGCATCGGTGACTTCGCGCACGAACTTGACCTTGCCGTTCGAGGTGAAGCCGTCCCACGCCGTGCCGAAATTGTCGTTGGAATACTTGCCGCTGATCTGCTTCAGGCTGCCCGTTTGACCGAGGGCTTTTTGGTATTCCTCGAACAGCTTTTCGCCTGGCGTTGGTTCCGGCGACAGCACGATGTCGACTTTGGCCGTGCGTGCCTTGTCGGTCAAGACCGGATAGTCGAGCTTCTTCATGTAGCGACGATCGCCATCGGTGAGGATGGCGTCGGCGACGTAGATGTCGCCGGGGTTGACCTTGCTTCCGTCGATGGCGAGGTTGAACCCGGCGGGAATTTTGGCATCCGCGATCGTCGTCTGCGCCAGCACGATTTCAGGGTGAGCGACGTCGTAGATTTTCACATCGATTTTGGCGCCCGCGCCCAAATCGTGCGGCGTCGCCAGCGTCACCGTGCCGGCAACGCCGGTGGGAATGGGGGCGACGACCGGGGCGACCGGCGGCGGCGGCGCGGACGAGCCGCAAGCGGCAAGCAGCGCCGTGGAGAGAATCGTTGTGGCAAGAAGAATTCGCATGACTGGCCTCCATGAAATCAAAAAGATTCGCCGCATCTCATGTGACCATCGCCCATGCCTGCGCGCGGGGTTCATTGCGAGCCGTCCATGACGAAACGCCTGAAGCCACATAATTGCACCGACTCGATTCTAGCGAGGTGCGCGCCGGCTGCACAGGGTCAAAGCATGCCTCGGCTTGTTTGGCCGCGCCGAGTCGCGGCCGCGAATCGCGCAAAATAGGGTTCAGGGCCGCCTGGCCGGAAGCCAGGCACAAGACGATGGTGCGCACGCGAACGGGTTTTCATGCTTCCGTTGCGCCAACGTGTTTTGCGCTTCTTCGCTCATGCTAGGGGGGCTCGGTATTGTGACGGTTGCGACCCGTCTGTTAGATTCAACGATCATTCAGTTTGTCGAATCGGGCGACGCAGGTTGCTGGGGTCTTCTTTACTTGTATTTCGGGGTGAGCCATGAAGGGGTTGCATTCGTTTTTTTCATTGCGGGTTTTGGGGTTGGCATTCGTGCTTTTGCAGACGTCTGCTCTGGCATCGACGCCGTTGCCGATCGGCGATTTTGCAAAAACACCGGTCATTCAGTCGGTCAGCATGAGTGCGGACGGGAAAAATCTTGTTGCTTTGATTGCCGCGCCTGATGGGGGCGTGGATCCGGCGATCGCCACATGGAATCTTGACAACCTTTCACCGGCGCCGACTGCGATTACACCATCGGGCGAGCGGATGAAATTCATCACCACGAATGCCATGAAGGCCAATCGTATTCTTGCCGTGGCCCGCCAGGAATGGACGGGGCAGCTCGGCGGTTGCGGGGAAGGCAACGCCAACGGGGCTACGCGAACGTTCGTCACCAAGGTGTACCTGACCGACACCGCGATGAAGAAATTCGATGAGGCGTTCACCGACAATACGCGCAAGCTGGGGATCAGCGAGCAGACCCAACGCTGCATGGAACTCGTCGGTCGCGCCCGCCTGGTGGATTCGCTTCCCCTGGATCCCGACAATGTCATCGTTTCGCAATTCAACGAGCAGACATCCCTTTCCAACTACTTCCGTTACAACCTCAAGACGGGCAAGACCGAACTGGTCTATCAGGGCAGCAGCGGTCGCTCTCCCGGGCTGATGCAGCCACGCACGGGCCAGGTGCTGACCGAGACCGAGTTGCTGCCATCCGGCGGCAACGAGTACGAGCAGCGCGTGCTCGTGCGCGATGCGAAGACAGGCAAGTTCGAGGTGCATGAGCCGTTGTCGAACAAAGTCAGCCAGCGTTACACCAACACCGTCGTCGGGATCGATGAGGCCACCGGCAAGTTGTACGTGTTGACCGATCGGTTTTCCGACAAGGTCGAGGCGCGCGCCTACGATCCGGTCAAACGCGAATTCGACGCGGAGCCGCTCGTCGCCCACCCGCAGTATTCGATCTCGGCGTTGCTGTTCGGCCAACAACCGCACAATTTCAACCGCATCGTCGGCTTCGTCGTCGACGCCGCCGCGCGCGAAGTGACTTACGTCGATCCCGAGTTGAAACAGATTCAAGCGGCGATCCAGCAACAGTATCCGGGCGAGTTGGTGCGCATCACCAGTTACAACGACAGCATGTCGCGTATTCTTTTCTCGATTTCCGGCGCGAACCACCCACCCTCCTACCATGTGCTGGCGGACAAAAAAAGCGTGATTACCCTGGGCAGCCAGCGCCCGTGGGTCGATGCGAGCAAGATCGGCGAACAGCGATGGGTGACCTACAAAGCGCGCGACGGCCTGGAAATTCCGGCCCTGCTCGACCTTCCCGCAAGCTGGAAGCAGGGCGATAAACCGCTGCCTGCCATCGTCCATCCGCACGGCGGCCCGTGGGCGCGCGACTACGCCGGTTGGGATGCGTCCGGCTGGGTGCCGTTTCTGACCTCGCGCGGCTATGCGGTGATTCGACCGCAGTATCGTGGTTCGACCGACCTGGGGCGCAAGCTCTGGCTTGCCGGAGACGGGCAATGGGGCCTGAAAATGCAGGACGACAACGACGATGCCGCTGCGTGGCTGGTGGAACAAGGCATTGCCGTCAAAGATCGCATCGCCATCTTTGGATATTCCTATGGTGGTTTTGCCGCCGTGGCCGCGGCCGTACGCAAGCCTTCGCCTTACAAATGTGCTATCGCCGGCGCGCCGGTCGCGGACTTGGCGCGGTTGGGGACGAGCTGGTCCGACAATCGCCTGCAGCGCATCCTGCAAGCCGATACCGTCAAAGGCATGGATCCGATGCGCAACACCAGCAACGCCAGCATCCCGATTCTTCTGTTCGTGGGCGATCGCGATGTACGCACGCCGTCGTTCCATGCGCGCGGGTTTTACGATGCAGTCAAGGACAAGGTTTCCGCCAAGTTCGAGATGATCCCCGATATGCCGCACGCGATGCCGTGGTACCCACGCCAGATCGAGACCACCTTGGGTCTGATCGACAA
>Ga0208826_1001638_pt1 | contig 18338 bp, 10 predicted proteins | sample AD_UKC115_MetaG_FD_184451 | JGI IMG/M metagenome (GOLD analysis project Ga0208826, IMG submission 184451) | Active sludge microbial communities of municipal wastewater-treating anaerobic digesters from Hong Kong - AD_UKC115_MetaG (SPAdes)... | ecosystem: Engineered > Bioreactor > Anaerobic >...
GCTTGTGCCAGTGCACCAGCAGCTTCTCGTGTTCCGTGGGGACGAAACCCGCGGCCAGGTCCACCGCCCAGGCGCGTGCGTCGCCGCAATAGCCGAAATAGGCATCGCAGCGGTCGGCGAAGCGGCGGAAGCCGTAGCGCAGCAGGTGCACCATGGCGCTGCGGTCGCCCTGCAACTGCGCACGCTGCCCCGCATCCAGGCCATCGAAGGCGCGCCCGTCGGTGCAGCAGCCGCCGACCAGCATGACGCTGCCCAGCGGAAAGAACTTGGCGTAGGACATCGGATACAGGCTGCCGTCGCCGCGCCGCACGAAGGCGATCACGTCATTGGGCCAGTTCGGCATGGGGTGGCCGAACTTGCGCTCGAACAGCGGACCCGCCATGGCGGCGGCATTGTCCACTTCGGCAAGCACCAGGAAGTCCGGGGCGTCAGGCGCGGCCATGGGCTGGCTCCATCGATTCGCTGCGGGACTGTTGCGTCAGAACGGCATGAAGGATCGGGCCTTGGCCACCAGCTCGCGCCGGCGCTGCGGCGTCGGCTCGCGCATCCAGCGCACGAGGAGATGCGGCACGCCGGTGTCGACGAAGCCGACCTTGGGCGTGGTCTCCAGCGCGCGCGCATCGCCGCAACAGGTGAACACCGCATCGCAGCGCGGCCCCCAGCGCTCGAAACCGTAGCGCAGCGTGGCGAGCATCAGCGCGCCGTAGTGCTCCAGGGCGCGGCGCTGCGCCTCGTCCATGGCGCGCAGCACGTTGCCGTCGGTCGCGGCGCCACCGGCCAGGTAGATGTCGCCGCAGTCGGTGAAGTGCACGTAGCTGGCCGGCACGAAGCTGCCGTCGCCGCGTTTCCAGAAGGCCACCACGTGGTGGCCGAAGTCCGGCACGCTGGCCTTGTACTTGCGCTGGAAGATCGGCTCGGCAAAGGCCGGACCGCGGTCCACTTCGGTGACGATGATGAAGTCGTCGATGGCGTCGCTCATTCGGGCATCCGTTGCGGGTTGCGCACGCCGTGCGGCACGTGGCCGGTGGCGACGTGGCGGCGCGCCGATTCCACGTTGCTGTGCGAATCGTCGAAGAAGATGTCGGCGCCGAAGGCCTCCAGGAACGGTCCCTTGTCGCGGCCGCCGAGGAACAATGCCTCGTCGATGCGCACGCCCCAGGCGCGCAGGGTGAGGATCACGCGCTTGTGCGCCGGCGCCGAGCGTGCCGTGACCAGGGCCGTGCGCAGGGGCGAATCCTCCAGCGGAAAGGCCGACTGGATGCGGTGCAGGGCATGCAGGAAACCGCGGAACGGTCCGCCGGCCAGCGGCCGCGCGGCGTGTTCCACCTCGTGACGATGGAAGGCGTCCAGGCCCTGCTCCTGCGACACGCGCTCACCTTCGTCGCCGAAGATCACCGCATCGCCGTCGAAGGCAATGCGCAGCTGCTCGCCGTGCGGCGCCGTCCGCTCGCGCCCCGTCGCGTCGTCCGAGCGCGCGTCCTGCGACCGCGACGGCAGTATCGTGGCCGCCGCCACGCCCGCGGCCAGCGCGTGCGCCACGTCCTCGGGGTTTGCGGACAGGAACAGGTCGGCGCCGAAGGGCTGCGCGTAGGCGTGGGTGGGCGCGCCATTGGTGAAGGCGGCGCGCTCGATGCCCAGACCGTAGTGCTCGATGGAATTGAAGATGCGCAGCCCGGTGTCGGCGGAATTGCGCGACAGCAGGATCACCTCCACGCGCGTGCCGCTGCGTCCGCTCTGGTTCAGGCGCAGCAGCTTCTGCACCAGCGGAAAGGCGATGCCGGGGCCGAGCAGCTCGTCCTCGCGCGCCATCTGGTAGCGGCGGTAGGCGTCCAGCCCGTCGCGCTCGAACAGGGCATGGCTTTCGCCCAGGTCGAACAGCGCGCGCGAGGAGATCGCCACGACCAGCTTGTCGTCGATCGTGTCGCCGGCGGGTGGGGCGGACGCGCGTTCGCTCATGGCGCGAAGTGTAGCGCCTCCATGGCAGCGCGGCCGCCCGCCGCGCAGCCCGCTCCGGCGCGCGAGGGCTGCGGGCGAGGCCGGGGAACGGCTCAGTCCACGCCGTTCTTGAAGATGGTGTCCGCCAGGATCACCGCCGCGTAGGCATCGATGCGCCCGTAGCCCTGCACCGGATTCGGATAGGTCGTGGGCGCGATGCCGCCGCAGGTCTGGCTGTTGGTGATGGGCACGGCGGTCTGGCGCAGGATGTCCATCACGCGCTGCGGATCGCCCTTGAGCGCCGGATTCACCGCCATCACCAGGGCCGCGGCGCCGGCCACGTGCGGCGTGGCCATGCTCGTGCCGCTCATGGTCGTGTAGGACGTATCGCTGGAATTGACGACCGAGCGCACCGACGACCCCGGCGCCGACACGTCGGGCTTCACGCGACCTGCGCCGGTGACTGGCCCGCGGCTGGAAAAGCTCGACATGGCGTCGCTGCTCGTGGTCGAGCCGATGGTGAAGGCGCTGTCCAGAGTCGCGGGCTCGTCGAAGATGGTGCTGCAGGAGGAACCGTCGTTGCCCGCCGCGGCGACGAACAGGATGCCGGCCTGCACCAGCGTGTCGATGGCGGCCTTGACCTCGTTGCCGGCGGTGCAGCCCTCCGAGGCCGGGCAGCCCCAGGAATTGCTCACGATGTCGGGCGCCCGCGCCGGATCCGGGTTGTTCCCGGCGAGGTCGGTGGGCGCGAGCAGCCACTGCGCGCACTCGTTGTAGCTGGCCGGCGTGCCGTTGCCGGCATTCATGTTGCGGCAGCCGATCCACTGCGCCCCCGGCGCCACGCCAACCTGGTTGCTGCCGCCGTCGTCGCCCACCATGGTGCCGACCGTGTGCGAACCGTGGCCGTTGTCGTCGCAGGGCTGCGGCGAATCGGCCGGGCAACTGCCGTTGGCGGCGTGGATGGCGTCGTGCCAGTTGTAGTTGTGGTCGACGATGCCGCTGCCGTTCCAGCCGCGGTAGTGCGACTTGAGCGCGTTGTGGGTCCAGCGGATGCCCGTGTCCTGGCCGGCGATGGTCACGCCCTGCCCCTTCACGCCCAGCGCCCACACCTGCGGCGCACGGACCTTGTTCACCCCCCATTCGATCGCCTCGGGCGCCTGCGGCCCTGCCGCAGCCGGCTGCGGCGGCAGGCGCAGTCCGCTCGGCGCATTGTCGACCAGGCGGGCCACTTCCGCGCGCCCGGCCAGCGCGGCGATCTGCGCGGGCGTCAGCTCGGCCTGGATCATGTTGACGATCCAGAAACTGCGGTACTTGACCCCCTGCTCCTCCAGCCAGCGGCGCAGCGGCTCCTGCGAGACTTCGGCGGTGGCGCGCAGCGTGTCGACCAGGTTGCGGCGGCGCTCGAGGTAGCTGCCGTCCTGGCGCAACAGCGCCTTGGGCGCCTCGGCCTCGAGCACGATCAGCGCATCGGCGCGGCCTTCGCCCTGCGCGCGCGCCAGCAGCGACGGCGCCACGTCGGCCGCCGCGGCCGCGCCGCCGCCCAGCGCCGCCGGAATGGCCAGGGCCAGGGCCGTCAGGCGGCAGGCCGCCCGCATGGTGTACTTGTACATTCGCAATCTCCCCGAATCAGGCCGCCTTGCGCGGCCGCGACACGCGGCCCCCGCGGCCGCAGGGAGGCGAGCATAGGGCCTGTCCGGGGCGATGCAAAGCCCGGGCTCAGCTCTGAAACTGCTCGTTGAGGATGCGGTCCTCCAGGTTGTGCTCCGGATCGAACAGCAGCGTCACGGTCTGCTCGCGCGACTCGCAGATGATCACCTCGACGACGTCGCGCACCTCGTGCGAGTCAGCCGTGGCGCTGACCGGGCGCTTGTAGGCGTCGAGGATCTCGAACTTGACCGCGGTCGTGGCCGGCAGGATGGCGCCGCGCCAACGCCGCGGGCGAAAGGGGCTGATCGGCGTCATCGCCAGCACGTTGCTGCCCAGGGGCAGGATCGGTCCGTGGGCGGAGAGGTTGTAGGCGGTCGAGCCCGCCGGCGTGGACACGAGGATGCCGTCGCACACCAGCTCCTCCAGCTTGACCGTGCCATTGAGTGAGACGCGGATATGCGCGGCCTGCTTGGTCTGGCGAAGCAGCGAGACCTCGTTGAAGGCGCGCGCGGTCACGCTGGAGCCGCCCTCGGTGTGCACTTCCATCAGCAGCGGACGCAGCACGGTGGGCTGGGCGCGACCCAGGCGCTCGACCAGGGCGTCGGCACCGTACTGGTTCATGAGAAAGCCGACGGTGCCGAGCTTCATGCCGTACACCGGCAGGCCGCGGGCACCGTGGCGGTGCAGGGTCTGCAGCATGAAGCCGTCGCCGCCGAGGGCCACGATCACGTCGGCGTCTTCCAGCGCCACCTCGCCGTGGGCGGTGCGCAACGCAGCCAGCGCAGCCTGCGCTTCCTCGGTCTTGCTGGCGACGAAATGGATGGAGCGGTAGGGCACGGCATCCTCCCGGCGGATCGGCCGCCGGACTATACCCAATGGCCGCGGCGCGCGCCCCGCCGTCTCGATCGCGGCGCCGCGCCTGCGTGGTACCTTGCGCCGGAACAGCACTTTGCGATGGACCCCGATGGACGCAGGACATAGCGACGTATTGATACTCGGCGGGGGCCTGGCGGGCCTCAGTCTGGCCATCCAGCTGCGGCGCGAGCAGCCGGCACTGCGCGTGCGCGTGCTCGAGCGCCTGCGCCATCCCGCACCCGCGGCGGCATTCAAGGTCGGCGAGTCCACGGTGGAGATCGGCGCGCACTATTTCGACACGGTGTTGGGACTGCGCGAGCACCTGGAGCAGGCGCAGCTGCGCAAGTTCGGCTTCCGCTTCTTCTTCAGCGACGGTCGCGACGACGTCACGGCCACCACCGAGCTCGGCGTCAGCGCGGTGTTCCCCACGCCCAGCTACCAGATCGACCGCGGTATCTTCGAGAACTTCCTTGCCCTGCGCGCGCAGGAACTGGGCGCCGAGTTCATCGACGGCGCCACGGTGCGCCAGGTCGAGCTGGCCGGCACCGGCGCCGCGCACCGGGTGCAGTACGAACGCGACGGCGCGCTGCAGCAGGTCCAGGCGCGCTGGGTCATCGACGCGGCCGGCCGCACCGGTCTGATCAAGCGCCGACGCGGACTGGAAAAGGCCAACGGCCACGACGCCAACGCCGCCTGGTTCCGCGTGGCAGCGCGCGTGTCCATCGACGACTGGGGCGACGCCGCCTGGCGCGCCCGCTGCACCCCGCCGGAGCGCTGGCGCTCCACCAACCACCTGTGCGGCCCGGGCTACTGGGTGTGGATGATTCCGCTGGCCTCGGGCTCGCACTCCATCGGCATCGTGGCCGACGCGCGCCTGCATCCACTGGAGACGTACAACAGCTACGACAAGGCCATGGACTGGCTGGCGCACCACCAGCCGCGCCTGCACCGCGCGCTGGAGCCGCTGCGGCCGGCGCTGCAGGATTTCCGCTTCTTGCGGCACTTTTCCAACGACTGCGCGCAGGTCTTCTCGGCCGAGCGCTGGGCCATCAGCGGCATCGCCGGGCTGTTCCTCGACCCCTTCTACTCGCCCGGCAGCGACTACATCGCCATCGCCAATACCTACATTGCCGACCTCATCGCCCGCGACTGCCGCGGCGAACCCATCGCGCGCCTGGCGCGGCGCTACGAGCAGCTGTACTTTTCCTTCTACCGCAACACCATGGCGCTGTACGAAGGCCAGTACCCGATGTTCGGCCACGCGCAGTGGATGCCGGTGAAGGTGGTGTGGGACTACGCCTACTACTGGGGCGTGCTGTGCCAGTTCTTCTTCCAGGAGCGCCTCACCGACCTCGGCCTGTTCGCGCGACTGGCGACACCCCTGGCGCGCTGCGAGGCGCTCAATCGCGAGGTGCAGGCGCTGCTGCGCGAAGCCGCGGGCAGCGCCACCGGACGCAACGACGCGCAGATGCTCGACCAGGTGCGCATGGCCTGGTTCGGCGAGCTCAACCGCGGCCTGCGCGACCGCCTCGATGCCGATGCGCTGGCCGAACGCATCGAACACCACGCCGCCATGCTGGAGGCGCTGGCGGCGGCGATCCGCACGCTGGTGGCGACACGTGCCGACGCCTGCACGCAGGCGCTGTTCGATGTGCTCGCGGCGGTGCGCGTCGAGCCGAGCGCAACCCTCGCCGCGGCGTCCTGAGGCGGCGCGGCGGCGCACGTGCCATCCCCGCGCCTTGGCCTGCCCGCAATTCGCCATGACCGGCCCCGGCCGGCGCCGAGGCGTGGCCCAGCCTTGCGGCGACAGACCGAGGACAGGCCGCATGACCCTTCCCGCACGCTTTGCCGCCGCCGTGCTGACGGCGAGTCTCGCCGCTCCCGCCGCCGCGCAGTCGGCGCCGGCGCCGACCACGCCGCGCGCCGCGGCCGCGGACGTCGCACGCCTGCTGCAGGGCCGGCTGATCATCGGCGGAACGACGTTCTACCGCGTTGCCGACGTGCGCGCGGTGAACGATTCGGAAGGTGCGCTCAGCCTGCACGCCGACGTGGATGCCCTGCTTCCGGCCGACTACGCCGGCAATCCGGACGGCACCGACGCACGCGGACGGCTCTACTACGACGTGCGCCTGGCCGCCGACGCCCGCTGCGGCGCCGACGGTGCCGCCAGCACGCTGGACACGGCCGATTTCCTCGTTTTCGACGGCAGCGAGTTCGTCACGCCGCGCGAGTTCGTCGAGCACCACCTGCCTGGGCGCACCGTCGCGGCCTGGGATCGCCCCATCAACCGCATCGCACCCGCCGTGCTCGCGCGCGTGCAGGACTGCGCGCGGCGGATGCGCGCCCTGGCCGACGCCATGCCTTTCCGGCGCATCGCGTTGTACACGTCTGCGGGCACGCCACTGCTGGAGATCCGCCGCACGGCGCTGCGGTCGACCAGCTACACCGAAGATCTCGGCGAGGAGACCATCGCCCGGCTCGCCTACGTGGAGATCGAGCCGCGCGACGGCCCCGTCGCCGACTACGGCGTGGAGCTGCGCAGCGTGTCCATCATGCACTGCGACTACGAGGGGCCGCACATCGAGCTGCTGGACTGGAAGCGCGGCCTGTCCGAGCCCCTGCGCCTGCCGCGCCAGGGAAACCGCTTCCTGCTGCCGCCGGGCGCCCTGGACGAGACCCTGCCACCGTTTCCCGCCTTCCAGCACGATGAGCTGCGCCGCGCCATCGCCCGCCACTGGGGCGAGACGGGCCTGGCACCGGAGGAGCAAGCCGCACCCTGCGCCCCATTCCTCGGTGCGCGCCTTCTTACCGTGCGCCGCCACGGCGACATAGTGCACGAGGTGCTGCTGAGCTACCCCGGAGGCTGCTGAAACGGGACGCCGCAGCGTGCTGCGGGTCCGCGACGCCGGCGCCAGGCCACCGCGGGCCGCACACGCCGGCGTCATCCAGCGCAGAGGGCGGCGATCCTGCCCGCGTCGCCGCGCAGGACGCGGTCGAGGTAGTAGTCCAGCAGCGGTGGTGCCTGCGTGCGCGCGGCGGCGTCGAGCAGCGGCGCTGCGCTGTCCAGCCAGAGATCGATGCAAGTCTGTTTCGCTGTGGCACTGGCGGCGCAGGTGACCAGTTCGCCGTAGGCGCGCCGGTACACGTCGAATTGCGCCCGATCGAGCGGCGCACCGTGGCCCGGCACCAGGCGCGTGAACGGCTGCCGCGCCAGGTCGTCGAGCGCCGCGGCCCAGCGCGTGGGGCAGGCCGTGTCGAGGAAGGGCACCGGCAGGGTCACGAGATCGCCGGCGATCAGCACGCGCGTGGACGGATCGAACAGCCACACGTCGCCGGCGGTCACGCTGTGCGCCTGCAGGTGCAGCTGCAGGCGTCGCCCGGCCAGACGCCGCGCGCCACTGGCGGTGATGGTCACGTCGGGACGCAGCGCCGGACCGGCGTCGATCAGGGCGATCTCGTCGCGCCAGGCCTGCGTGGTCGGCGCATCCGCGCCGCGCGCCAGGGCGGCTTCGAGCTGGCGCCGGTAGTCGGCGAGAAAGCCGTCCAGGGCCGCATCGATCGCTGCACTGGCGTAGACACGCACGGACGGAAACGCGGCCCGCACGCGCGGATTGCCGCCCACGTGGTCGAGGTGCCAATGGGTGTTGACCACCGCGCGGATCGGCCGATCCAGTGCGCGCGCCCGGTCGAGCACGCGCTGCGTGTGCGCCGCGTGGCGCCCGGTGTCGACGAGGATGAGTCCCTGCGGTGCCTGCAGCAGTACGCTGTTGCCGTCGGGCTGCTGCCCCGGGGTGTACTCACCGCGGATCAGCTCCACGCCCGGGGCCACCCACTCCGGCTCCGCCGCAGGAATCGATCCGGGCACCAGCAGGGCCAGCAGGACCAACACCGGGATCTTCATCGCGGCACTCCGGACGGCAGCCGCGGCCACGGTGCGCCAGGCCCGCGCGCGGCCCCACTGCCGGAAGTCACGCGCAGTCGCCTGCAGGGATGCACGGCGCGCAGGATCGACCTGCGCGCCGCAGCGGGCTCTCAGCGCGCGCCCGCCTGCACCAGGTTGGCCAGGCGCCGCACCGCGACCGACACGATCGGGTAGTCGGCCACGAGCTGACTGCGCATGTCGGCGAACATGGCCAGGGTGAACTTCAGCGCCGGGTCGTCGCGGTTGAGCCAGGCGTCGACCAGCTCGCTGCCGCTGCCCTCGCCACCGGCGGTGAGCACCTGCGCCGTGAGCGCGCGGTGCTGGCTGTACAGCTCGTCGCGCAGGCTGCCGCGGGCCTGGGCGTGCCAGCGCGACTCCACCGGCAGTTCCTCGATCTTGCCCATCAGCCAGGACAGGTGCAGCGCCTCGCCCAGCGCGAAATACACGCCCGCCGCACGCTCGGCCTTGAGCTTGTGGTCGGCCGCGACGGCGACGATGTCCAGGCCCGATCCCGGCGTGCGCAGGGCGGCGAGGCTGGCGGCCAGACCGTCGGGGAAACCGGCGTCGATCCAGCGCTGCTTGGTCTCCTCGTACTGCCCGCGCTCGCGCGACGTGATGGTGTCGTGCACGCAGCGCACCACATCCTGCATGCCGGCGTGGTAGCGCTCCACCGCGGCGGCGATGTCCAGGGTGGCCTCGCTGTGGCTGAGCAGCCAGCGCGTCATGTTGCGCAGGCTGGCCCAGATCACCAGCAGCGCGTCGATCTGCGCGTTGCCGTTGACCTTGCCGTCAAGGGCCTCGATCTGCGCCCACAACTCGCGTGCATCGAGCACCTCACGCGCGATGGTGAAGGCGCGGGCGACCTGGGCCGGGGTCTTGCCGGTGTCCTCGCCCATGCGCAGCACGAAGGTGGCGCCCATGCGGTTGACCATGGAGTTGGTCACGGCCGTGGCGATGATCTCGCGCTTCAGGCGATGCCGCTCCATGTGCTCGGCGAAGCGCTCCTGCAGCGGCTGCGGGAAGTAGCGGCGCAGCTCCTTGGACAGGTAGGGATCCTCGGGCACGTCGGAATCCAGCAGCTGTTGGAACAGCACGATCTTGGAGTAGGACAGCAGGATCGACAGCTCCGGCCGGGTCAGGCCGAGGCCGCGCGCCTTGCGCTCGGCGAACTCGGCGTCGGAGGGCAGGAACTCGATCTGGCGGTCGAGCAAGCCCTGCGATTCCAGCACGCGGATGAAATGCTGCTTGGCGCCCAGGCGGCTGACCGACATCTTCTCCATCAGGCTGATGGCCTGATTCTGGCGGTAATTGTCGAACAGCACGAGGCGCTCGACCTCGTCGGTCATGGCGGCGAGCAGGGTATTGCGCTGCTCCACGCTCATCTCGCCGCGCTGCACGGCGTCGCTCAGCAGGATCTTGATGTTCACCTCGTGGTCGGAGGTGTCCACGCCGGCGGAATTGTCGATGAAGTCGGTGTTGAGCAGCACGCCGTTCAGGGCCGCCTCGATGCGGCCGCGCTGGGTCATGCCGAGGTTGCCGCCCTCGCCAACGATACGGCAGCGCAGCTCCCGGCCGTTGATGCGGATGGCGTTGTTGGCGCGGTCGCCGGCGTCGGCATTGGTTTCCACCTCGGCCTTGACGTAGGTGCCGATTCCGCCGTTCCACAGCAGGTCCACCGGCGCCTTGAGGATGGCGTTCATCAGCTCGTTCGGCGTCATCTGCTCGGCCTCGCCAGCGATGCCCAGGACCGCGCGCACCTGCGGCGACACGGGGATGGTCTTGGCGCTGCGCGGGAACACGCCGCCGCCGGCGCTGATCTTCGCCGCGTCGTAGTCGGCCCAGGAGGAACGCGGCAGCTTGAACATGCGCTCGCGCTCGGCAAAGGACGTAGCCGCATCCGGACTCGGGTCGAGGAAGATGTGGCGATGGTCGAAGGCCGCGACGAGGCGGATGTGGCGCGACAGCAGCATGCCGTTGCCGAACACGTCGCCGGACATGTCGCCGATACCGACGCAGGTGAAGTCCTCGCTCTGGCAGTCGCGGCCGAGCGCGCGGAAGTGGCGCTTGACCGATTCCCAGCCGCCCTTGGCAGTGATGCCCATGCCCTTGTGGTCGTAGCCGACCGAGCCGCCCGAGGCGAAGGCGTCGCCGAGCCAGAAGCCGTGCTCGGCCGAAATGGAGTTGGCGATGTCCGAGAAGGTGGCCGTGCCCTTGTCGGCGGCAACCACCAAGTAAGGATCGTCTGCGTCGTGGCGCACGACGTCGACCGGCGGCACGATGGCGCCGTCGACAATGTTGTCGGTGATGTCCAGCAGGCCGTTGATGAACAGGCGGTAGCAGGCGACGCCCTCGGCGAGCTGGGCGTCGCGGTCACCGCCCACGGGCGGGCGCTTGACGAAGAAGCCGCCCTTGGAGCCGACCGGCACGATGACCGTGTTCTTCACCATCTGCGCCTTGACCAGGCCCAGCACTTCGGTGCGGAAGTCCTCGCGCCGATCCGACCAGCGCAGGCCGCCGCGCGCCACGGGACCGAAGCGCAGATGCACGCCTTCCACACGCGGGCCGTAGACGAAGATCTCGCGGTAGGGGCGCGGCTTGGGCAGGTCCGGCACCTGCGCCGGATCGAACTTGAAGCTGATGTACTCCCGCGGCCTGCCGTCGCGCGCCTGGAAGTAGTTGGTGCGCAGGGTGGCGCGAATCACTGCCATGAAGCTGCGCAGGATGCGGTCCTCGTCCAGGCTGGCGACGCGGTCGAGCAGCACGCGCACGGCGGCGATGACCGCCTCGACCTGCGTCTCGCGCGCTTCGCCGCGCGCGGCGATCAGTGCCTCGAAGGCCGCCGCCCCTGCCTTGCGCGCGTCCTCGGCCACCAGTGCCTCGATCTCCTTGGCCAGACGCTTCTTCGCCTGCTCGATGGCCGCCTTGCCGGCGCTCTCGCGCGCCGGGTCGAACTTGGCCTCGAACAGCTCCACCAGCAGGCCCGCAATGGCCGGATAGCGGTTGAGCGTCTCCTCCATGTAGGCCTGCGAGAAGGGCACGCCGGTCTGCAGCAGGTACTTGCAGTAGCCACGCAGCATCGACACCTGGCGCCAGTCCATGTTGGCGCCGAGGATGAGCTTGTTGAAGGCGTCGTTTTCCGCCTGGCCGCGCCAGATGCGCTCGAACGCCGCCTGGAACGGAGCGCGGATCTCGTCGATGTCGAAATCGCAGCGCGCCGCCGGCTCCACGGTGATGTCCTGGATGTACAGCGGCGTGCCCTGCAGGTCGAGCTCGTACAGGTGCTCGGTCAGCACCCTGAGGCCCATGTTCTCCAGCAGCGGGATGACCTCCGACAGGGAAATGTCGGCGCCGAGGCGGAATACCTTGAAATGCAGCGCGTCGGAACGGCGGCGCGAGCGGTACAGGTTCAGGCGGATGTCGTCGGCACCCTTGAGGCTCGCTGCCATCTCCACATCGCTGGCGGCGACGTGGGCGGTGACCTCCTCGATGTAGCTCACCGGCAGGGCTCGGCCGTAGCGCTGCGCCAGCTTGCCGCCCTTGTCCTCACCGTGGCGCTGCACCAGCGCCTCGCGCAATTCGTCGTGCCAATTGCGCACCAGCTGCACGAGCTTGGCCTCGATCTCGGCCGCGTCCATGTGCGACTGCTCGCCCGCCCTGGGCCGCACCAGCACGTGCAGGCGCGCCAGCGGCGCCTCGCCCACCTGGATGGTGGAGTCCACGCGCTCGCCGTGCAGCGCACGCTTGAGCAGTCCCTCCACGCGCTCGCGCACGCCGGCGTCGAGGCGGTCGCGCGGCACGAACACGAGGCAGGAGTAGAAGCGGCCGTACTTGTCGCGGCGCACGAACAGGCGGGTGCGCGAGCGCTCCTCCAGCTGCAGGATGCCCATGGCGGTGGCGAACAGCTCGTCCTCGGTCGCCTGGAACAGCTCGTCGCGCGGCAGCGTCTCCAGGATGTGGCGCAGGGCCTTGCCGGAGTGCGAGTCGCGGCGCAGTCCGGAGCGGCGCATCACCGCCTCGAACTTCTGCCGCACCAGCGGCACGTCCTGCGGACGGCGCATGTAGGCGCCCGAGGTGAACAGGCCGAGGAAGCGGTACTCGGTGACCGGCACCCCCTTGGCGTCGAAACCGAGCACGCTGATGTAGTCCATGTAGCCCGGGCGATGCACGGTGGCGCGGGCGTTGGTCTTGGTCAGGATGATGGCGTCGAACGAGCCGGACTGCGGCAGGTCGCGCGCGGCCAGGCTCTTCAGCGCGCGTGGCGCCGTGTGCTCGCCGCGCAGGATGCCCAGGCCCGTGCCGTCCACGGCCTTCAGCACGTCCTCGCTGCCGTCGCGCGCCACGGCGTATTCGCGGTAGCCGAGGAAGGTGAAGTGGTCGTCGGCGACGAAGCGCAGGAATTCCTGCGCCTCGGCCACGCCGCTGGCGTCCACCGGCAGCTTGCGCTGCGGCAGCTCCCCGGCCAGCGCCAGCATTCGATCGCGCATGGCCGGCCAGTCGGCCACGGCCGCGCGCACGTCGTCCAGCGCCGCGGCCACGGTTGCCTGCAGGCGCGCGAGCTCCTCCGCCTCGGTCACGCGCGAGAGCTCGAAGTGCATCATCGATTCAGGCTTGCCCTTGCCGCCGGCGCCGTCGGCCCCGAGCGAGAGCACGTGCCCGCCGGCATCGCGCTCGGCCAGGAACACCGGATGGATCACCGCGTAGGCAAGCTGGCCCGCGGCGTTCACCGCCATGCCGACCGAGTCCACCAGGAACGGCGAGTCGTCGGTGACCACCTGCAGCACGGTGTGCGGCGAATCGAAGCCGTGCTCCTCGCGATTCGGGTTGAACACGCGCACCGCCACCTGGCCGGGCTTGCGCACCCGCGCGAACTCCTGCAGGTCCAGGCCCAGCGCCACCCAGTCTGCCGCGCTGCGCGCAGCGAGGTCTTCCTGCGGCACGCGCTGCAGCAGATGGCTCAGGAAGCCCTCGGCTTCCTTGCAGCGCGCGGCCGGCAGCTTGCCTTTGAGTTCCTGCAGCACGGCATCGACCGACACGGCCGAGGCGACGGTACGGGGGGCGGACATGGGCATCCCTGAGTGAGTGTGAGAAAGACGCGAAAGGATAGCGCCAGCGCCCCGCGCCGGCCAGCGGAAATCCCCGTCGAAACGGGCGTTTAAGTCGCGCGATTGCGGCGACATTCAGGCATGCGCCGGACAACGCGGTGCGATGCGCGCCGGGTCGCCGGCACGCGGGCGCGGCGCCACGCGGCGGATCGGCACGACGGGCGCTGCGCAAGTCCCGGAACGGCCGGCGGTCGCTGCGACCATCGTCGGCGCCGACGCGCTTTACCCGCGTCCATCGCAAAAATTAGACTTGCGGGTGCATTAAATGCTCACCATCGCCGGCGTCGCGCCGCCCTGCGGCCGCCCCGCCCCGTCGCCGCGCACCACCCGTCCCGCGCCCGCGGACGTTTGCCAGGGAAGCCATATGAATCGTCTGATCGCGTCGTCGCCGCTGCTGCTCGTCCTCGCCCTGGCCGCCTGCGGCAAGGGCGCGCCGCCGCCGGCGCCACCGCCTCCCGAGGTGGGCGTGATCAGCGCCAAGGCCGAGAGCGTGCCGCTGACGCGCGAGCTGGTCGGCCGCCTCGCCGCGACGCGCACGGCCGAAGTGCGCGCGCGCGTGGCCGGCATCGTGCAGCGCCGCGTCTACGCCGAAGGCACCGACGTGAAGGAAGGCGAGGTGCTGTTCCAGATCGACCCCGCGCCGCTGCAGGCCGCGCTGCAGGCCAAGGAGGCCGCGCTGGCCCAGGCCCAGGCCAATGCCGCGAATGCCGCGGCCAAGGCGGCGCGCTACCGCGAACTCATCGGCAAGGGCGTGCTGGCCAAGCAGGATTACGACGACGCGCTGGCGAGCGAGCGCACCAGCGCCGCGGCCGTGCAGCAGGCCGCGGCCGACGTGGCCACGGCGCGCCTCAACCTCGGCTACGCCACGGTCACGGCGCCCATCGCCGGCCGCGCCGGCCGCGCCCTGGTGACCGAAGGCGCCCTGGTCGGCCAGGGCGAGGCCACCGCGCTCACCACGGTGGAGCAGATCGACCCCATCTACGTCGACTTCAGCCAGTCCGTGGCCGAGGTGGAGCAACTGCGCCGCGGCCAGGCCGCCGGCAAGGTGCAGCTGTCCACGCCGGAAAACGTGGAGGTGCAGGTCACCCTGGCCGACGGCTCGGCCTATGCGCACGCCGGCAGCCTGAGCTTCTCCGATCTGGCGGTGGATCCCGCCACCGGCGCGCTGTCGCTGCGCGCCACCGTGCCCAATCCCGAGCACACCCTGCTGCCCGGCATGTTCGTCAAGCTGCGCCTGACCCAGGGCGAACTGGCGCGGGCCTGGCGCATTCCGGCCCAAGCGGTGCAGCGCGATCCGCAGGGCGCCTACGTGCTCGTGGTCGGCAGCGACGGCAAGGTGCAGCAAAAGCGCGTGGAGCTCGGCGAGCTGCGCGGCAGCGACTGGGTGGTCACCGCCGGCCTCGCCGACGGCGATGCGGTGATCGTGGCCGGCCTGCCCAAGGCGCGCCCGGACGCGGCGGTGAAGGCGCTGCCGCTGCAGCAGTATGAGCAGGCGGGCGGCAAGACCTCTCCGCCGGCCAAGTCCTGAGGAGCGCGCCATGCCGCAGTTCTTCATCGAACGCCCGGTGTTCGCCTGGGTGATCGCCATCCTCATCACGCTGGGCGGCGTGCTCGCCATCCACGAGCTCGGCGTGGAGTCCTATCCGCAGATCGCGCCGCCCCAGGTCGTGGTGAGCGCGAACTACGCGGGTGCCAACGCCGAAACGGTCGAGAAGACCGTCACCCAGGTCATCGAGCAGCAGCTCAACGGCATCGACAACCTGCTGTATTTCAGCTCCAGCTCCGGCAACAACGGCGGCGCCAGCATCACCCTGACCTTCCAGAGCGGCACCGACCCCGACGTGGCCCAGGTGCAGACCCAGAACCGCGTCTCGCTGGCCCTGCCGCGCCTGCCGGCCGAGGTGACGCAGCAGGGCGTGACCGTGGCCAAGGCCAACGCCGGCTTCCTCATGGTGGTGGCGCTGAAGTCCGAGGACGGCGCGCAGGATTCCTACGCCCTCAACAACATCATTGCCTCGCGTCTGCTCGATCAGGTGCAGCGCATCGAGGGCGTGGGCAGCGCCACGCAGTTCGGCTCGGAATATGCCATGCGCATCTGGCTGGATCCGACCAAACTGCAGGGCTATGGCCTCTCGCCGGGCCAGGTGATGGCGGCGATTCGCGCACAGAACGTGCAGTTCGCTTCCGGCGCCATCGGCACCCAGCCCAGCGAGGGCACGCCGGGCATCTCCGCCACGGTCATGGCCGAGGGGCGCTTCACCAGCGCGCAGCAGTTCGAGGACATCGTGCTGCGCGCCAACCGCGACGGCTCGACGGTGAAGCTGAAGGACGTGGCGCGCGTGGCGATGGGGCCGTTCTCCTACGGCCGCGAAACGCGCATCGACCACACGCCGATCGCCGGATTCGCCGTGCAGCTCCTGCCCGGTGCCAACGCGCTCGCCGTGGCCGATGCGGTGAAGGCGCGCATGGCCGAGCTGCAGCCGAGCTTCCCGCCCGGCGTGAGCTGGTTCGTGCCCTACGACAGCACGACCTTCATCCGCATCTCGATCACCGAGGTGGTGGACACGCTGCTCATCGCCATCGTGCTGGTGTTCGGCGTGATGCTGCTGTTCCTGCAGAACTTCCGCGCCACGCTGATCCCGACCCTCGTGGTCCCGGTCGCGCTCATGGGCGCGTTCCTCGGCATGTATTTCGTCGGCTTCACCATCAACCAGCTGTCGCTGTTCGGCATGGTGCTGGCGATCGGCATCGTGGTCGACGACGCCATCGTGGTGATCGAGAACGTCGAGCGCATCATGAGCGAAGAGCATCTGCCGCCGAAGGAAGCGACGAAGAAGGCCATGGGCCAGATCACCGGGGCGGTGATCGCCATCACCGTGGTGCTGGCGGCGGTGTTCATTCCCTCGGCCATGCAGGGCGGCAGCGTGGGCGCGATCTACCGCCAGTTCGCCCTCACCATCGCCATTTCCATGGCGTTCTCCGCTCTGCTCGCCCTGTCCTTCACGCCGGCGCTGTGCGCGACCCTGCTGAAGCCGACCCACCCTGAGCCAAACGCCTTCTTCCGCTGGTTCAACCGCGTGTTCGACCGCACCCTGTCCACCTACGTGCGCCAGACGGGCGCCGCGGTGCGGCGGCCGCGCCGCTGGATGGTGGCCTTCGCCCTGGTCGTGGTGCTGTGCGGCGCGCTGTACACGCGCCTGCCCGGCAGCTTCGTGCCGGAAGAGGACCAGGGCTACGCCATCGCCATCGTGCAATTGCCGCCGGGCGCGCCGCTGCCGCGCACCAATGCGGCCATGGCGCAGCTCACCGACATCCTCAACAGGAATCCGGCCGTGGACACGGTGCTGGCAGTCAGCGGCTTCAGCTTCATCGGCCAGGGCGACAACGTGGGCCTGGCCTTCATTCGCCTCAAGCCCTGGGACCAGCGCAGCGTGCGCGCAGCGGAATTCATCCAGCAGGCCAACGGCGCGCTCTTCGCCCAGCTCAAGGATGCGCAGGCCTTCGTGGTGAACCTGCCCACCATCCAGGGCCTTGGCGCCTTCGGCGGCTTCGACATGTACCTGCAGGACCGCGCCGGCGCCGGCCACGACGCCCTGGTGCAGGCGCAGGGGCAACTTCTCGGCAAGGCGGCGCAGAAGACCGACCTGCTGCAGGGCGTGCGACCGAACGGCCTGCAGGACGCGCCGCAGCTGCGCCTGGACGTCGATCGCGTGCAGGCACAGTCCATGGGCCTGTCGGTGAGCGATATCTTCAGCGCCATCCAGCTCATGCTGGCGCCGGTGTACGTGAACGACTTCTTCTACCAGGGTCGCGTGCTGCGCGTGGTGATGCAGGCCGATGCGCCCTACCGCATGGGACCGGAGGCGCTGTCGCGCTTCTTCCTGCCCAGCAGCAAGGCAGGCACCGAGGCCGGCGCCACGCCGCCGATGATCCCGCTGTCGAGCGTGGTGCGCATGCACTGGGCCATGGGTTCGCCCAACCTGGTGCGCTTCAACGGCTATTCGGCCATCGAGATTGTCGGTTCGCCGGCCGCGGGGCGCAGCTCGGGCGAGGCCATGAACACCATGCGCGACCTCGTGCGCAGCGAATTGCCGCCGGGCTTCGGCTTCGACTGGGCCGGGCAGTCCCTGCAGGAGATCGTATCGGGCAATCAGGCGCCGCTGCTGTTCACCCTGTCGGTGCTGGTGGTGTTCCTCTGCCTGGCGGCGCTGTACGAGAGCTGGTCGATCCCCGTGGCGGTGATGCTCATCGTGCCCTTGGGCATCCTGGGAGCCGTGGTGTTCTGCCTGCTGCGCGGCCTGCCGGACGACGTGTACTTCAAGATCGGCCTGATCACGATCATTGGCCTCGCCGCCAAGAACGCCATCCTGATCGTGGAGTTTGCCGTGGAAGCGCAGCGCCAGGGCAAGGGCGCGCTGGAGGCGGTGATCGAGGCCGGACGCCTGCGTCTGCGACCGATCCTCATGACCTCCTTCGCCTTCATCCTGGGCGTGCTGCCGCTGGCCGTCTCGCGCGGCGCCGGCGCCAATGCTCGCCACGCCATCGGTACCGGCGTGATCGGCGGCATGCTCTTCGCCACCGTCCTCGGCCTGCTGCTGGTGCCGATCTTCTACGTCTTCGTGCGGCGCCTGCTGGGTGATCCGACGGCGCGAGCGGCGCGCGACGCCGCCCGCTGATCGGCCGCGCGCCGCTGCGAACGCCAACGCCCGGCCTGCGCCGGGCGTTATTGTCCGGCCACGCGACGGGGTGCCACGCGGTTCAGCGCAGGCCCGTCTCGTTGCGCGCGATCACCATGCGCTGGATCTCGCTGGTGCCCTCGTAGATCTCGGTGATCTTGGCGTCGCGGAAGTAGCGCTCAAGCGGCATTTCCTTGGAGT
>Ga0208826_1001639_pt1 | contig 18334 bp, 8 predicted proteins | sample AD_UKC115_MetaG_FD_184451 | JGI IMG/M metagenome (GOLD analysis project Ga0208826, IMG submission 184451) | Active sludge microbial communities of municipal wastewater-treating anaerobic digesters from Hong Kong - AD_UKC115_MetaG (SPAdes)... | ecosystem: Engineered > Bioreactor > Anaerobic >...
ACGTCGTCACGTCGGAGTCGAAGTCCGCGTCGTTGTACGCAAGATTCACCGTGCAGTGCGTCGCATCCGTATAGACGACGCTCTCGATGCTCACGCCGTCCGGCGCATGGTTGAGCGTAAAGTTAGCCTGGTCGAGCACATTATCTGCGAAGGTCACGTTCGAAAGCGCCACCGTCAGGCTGTTCGTATCCAGATTCTCTTCCTCCAGAGCGGAAGCCGGGGTGATCGCCGACGTGATCGGCGGCAGGGTTGTCACGGATTCGGTCGTGTAGCAGGTCTTGTTGCCGGCCATATCCTTGGCAATCACATTGAAATAATAGGTCGTGCCCGCCGTCAGGCCGGTGACAGCCTTTGTGGCGATATCCGCCGTATAGCTGTCCAGCGGCGTTCCGTTGGTCTCGATATCCGTCACGGTGCCGAGATTATTGCTGGTGGACCGATAAACCAGATATTCCAGCGTGCCCTGTGCGCTGCAGTCGTCTGTCGCCTTATTCCAGCTAAGCGTTGCGCCCGTCCGGGTAATATTTGACGCCGTGATGGTCTTATCGGTCACGCCCGGCGCGGTCGTATCGGCATCCATGGCCTTTGTATCGCTCGCAATGATGCCTTCGGTAGAGCCGCCCTCGCCGAAACCGGAGAACTCAACGATATAGCCGCTCTGCGTGGCAAAGTTGCTTCCGTTATATGCGCTTAAGTCATCCCAATAGGCGCCCTGCCAGCCAATATAGACGAAGTCTCCGCAGTTTGGCTCGCCGGAATGCCACGGTGAGAAACCGTCGGTCACGTTATTCGCGATCTCCTGCCCGGCCTCCGGCCCATCGAGCCAGTAATAAAGCACCTTTTCAGGATGCTCGTAAATATAAGAAGTGGTTCCGTTGCAGGTACCGTCTCCGCTATAGAGAATCGGGTAACTCTGAAGAAGGTTTTGCTGCTCAGTGGTCTTGGCGTCGGAGAGATCCGAATAGGAGATCTCGTTTCCATCCGTGCCTCTTGTGATGCTCGGGCTCGCAACCGTACCCGTGTTTCTCTGCCAGAGGCCGCCCATCCAGGCGTCGTTCCAGTGATCGTCTCCGGTTTCGCCGGTATCGACCAGTTTCAGCAGGATCGAGTTCTCGGCCTGACTTGTCGCGGTGGCGAGATAGCCGCGCCCGCCGAAATACGGGTCTTCCGTGTCGCCCGCCGCAAGCGCGGCGGTCACCCAGTCGATGGGCGTGGCGACATAGCGGTAAAAATGTCCTTCAAAGAAGATATCTCCCGCCTGAGGAGAGGCCGAGCTGGCCGTAGCTGTAATGGTCTGCTGCGCTCCGCCGTTCAGCGAATAGAGAATATTCTCCAGCAGAGCCTCGGCCTCCGAAACATCCGTGAAGGAGAAGACCGCGCTCTCAAACTTCTGGCTCGCAAGATAAGAACTGATGTAGGCCGTTCCGTACGTTCCACCGAGGTAGGTAAGAACGCCGCTGCCGAGCGACGGCACCGTGAAATACCCGCTGTCCACGGAGATCGTGACCATTCTGCAGGAAGAGGACATCTCCATGCCGCAGGTGTAGGTCGACCCGCTCTTCCATGCGACGTCGGTGAGTTCGGTCGTCGCGGCGACGATTACCCTAATCTTATAATAATTTACAGTTATGTCATCCTGGGCTGTCACCCTGACGATGAAGAAATCGCCGTTGCTGATCGCTTCGTTCGCATAGGCCGCATCCGTTTCGAAGTTCTCCGTGGAGGCATCCTTTGCGTACTTTACCACTTTTACTTCGGCATTCTCGTCGTTCTTGTCAAACAGCGTGATGTAGCTGCCCGTGTTGCTCGTATCCGCAGCCTGCGCCGAGGTGAGTATCACCGAACCTGCCGTCTCCGCGCCAAGTGTAGCGCTCGGAGTTCCGAGGGCAACGGTCTCTCCCTTTACGGTAGAGGTTTCTTTCAGCGTCGCATCGGCGCTCAGGAAGCCGGCATACAGCTTGGTTGCCGTCGATACGGCGGAATTAAAGCTGTAAACACTGTTGTCGCTGACTTTCTTCCAGCCGACAAACGTCATCCCGGTCTGCGTTGGGTTTGTTGCCGGCTTTGTCGCCTGAGAGCCTTCCGTGATCCACTGGGACGGATACTGGCTTTCGGCGCCGTATTTTGTGCCGCCGCTTTCGCCGTAGAATGCGACTTCATAGACTACCTTGGATCCGGCTCCGACGGTTCCCCCTACGGAACAGCCGGGTCTGACCGAGCCAGCTATGCCCGCGTCGACGCCGACGGTAACCGTCGCGGTGCCTGTGACACATCCGCCCCAGCCGCCGCCGTATACATTGCTGCTTATTGTTCCGCCTGTAATCGTCACTTTCGCATTGCCGGAAACCGTGCCTGCACCACAGCCGCCCACAATGCCGTTGATGATCGTTCCACCCGTCACGGTAATGTTTGTGCTTCCACCGACGCTTCCGTAATTTCCGCCGCCGTACAGCATGAAGACGGTTCCGCCTTTGACGGTGATATCCGTATTTCCTGTGACGTAGGTATAGTCTGCGGGGCCGGAGCCGAAGATATAGCAAACCTGTCCGCCCAGCATGGTGATTTTACTGGAGGCAACAGAACTCCATGCGGCCGTCCCATAAATATAATAGAGACTGAGATTATAACCGGTTGTGGTGTTGCCCGAGGGGCCCGATATAGCCATCGGGGTCTCTCCCGCATCAAGTTCGCCGTCCGCATCCGCGTCATAATAAATGAGCGTTCCGCTTGTTCCCGCGGCGATGATGATCGGATACCCGTTCGTAAAAATTCCATCCCCACTGATCGTGAGACTGGCGTTTATCGTCGTATTGATTCTATAATAATTTACCGTGATGCCGTCCTGCGCCGTCACCCTGATGATGAAGATATCGCCGTTGCTGACCGCTTCATTCGCATAAGCCGCATCGTCTGCAAAGTTTGCCATGGAGGCGCCGCTTGTGTATTTGACCACTTTTACGGTGGCATTGGCATCGTTCTTCTCAAACAAGGTAATGTAGCTGCCCGCATTGCTCGTATCCGCGGCCTGCTCCGGGGTAAGCGATACCGAGCCCGCCGTCTCCGAACCAAGCGTATTGCTCGGAGTTCCGAGGCTCACGGTCTCTCCTTTTACCGTGGAGGACGTTTTTAGCGTCGCGTCGGTGCTTAGAACAATCTCGTCGCTGGCGGAGGCAAAGGCTGTGTTGCCGCTGCCGTCGTCGCCCGTGAGTAGATTGCCGTACTCCACGAAATAGCCCTTGGCCGAAAAGCCACTGCTCTGATCCGTGTTGTTGTATGTGACGTCGTTCCAGGAGAACAACGTGCCTTGTTTTCCTCTGGTATCAATTTTCAGCGTCGTCAGGCAGTTTTCGGAGCCGGCCGAATTATTCGGTTCACTGCCGCGTCCCCAGTTGAAATAATAACCCAGCGCCATGTTTTCTGTATCTAAAGTTTCAAGCGACTTGTCACCCTCCAGGTTATTTACATTATAGAACTTCTTCCCGATTTCCGGTCCGCAGGCCCAGTACCAGCCGTCTGAAACGAAGACGTTTGTCTGAAAGCTGTCGTAATATAGCCCGTTCAGGGTTCCATGGTTCAGAATCGTGCCGCCCAGCCAGCCTGTACTGCCACCCGAAAGGGAATTCAGATAGGTATCCTCCTCAAGAGACATGACGGTGGCCAGATAACCGGTTCTGCCCATGTAGGTCATGTTCTTCGCCGCGGTATAGGCGTCTGTCCAGGTGATGCCCGATACACCGGCCGGCAAGAACTGATAGTAATGCTCCGTACCGCTGTTATAGAAGGTATCGATCGTGATATTTTCGGTGGTAACCGTGATGCTCACCATCTGAGTGGCGCTTGCGACGGCAAACCCCACACTGTGCAGGTAATCCTGAACTGCGCTCGTCGAAGTGCCTTCGGCAAGGTTGATCCTCTTGGTGTAGTCGTTTGAGGTTGCGGAGACCGTGAATCCTGCCGGTGCGGTCGGCAGAACGATCTGATCCCCGCTGGCGACGTTATCGGAAAATGCGATCAGGATGGTTCTGATGCCGTCCCCGGTTACTTCGGCAGCGGTGTAATAATATTTGCCGCCGCTGAAGGTTGTGTTGCCGAGCTCGATTCCGAGCCAGCCTGCATACAATTTGGTTGCAGCCGATACGGTGGAATCAAAGTTATAAGTGGTGTTGTCGCCGGTCTTTTTCCAGCCGGAGAATGTCACCCCTGTCTGCGTCGGGTCTGTATTCGGCTTTGTCGCCTGATAGCCTTCTGTGATCCACTGGGACCGATACTGGCTTTCTTCGCTGTATTTTGTGCCGCCGCTTTCGCTGTAAAAAGCAACTTCATAGATAACCTTTGATCCGGCTCCGACGGTTGGTCCCGCTTCGCGACAGCCGGAAGTAACCGTTCCGGTGATACCCACATCGACGCCGACCATAACCGTCGCGGCGCCTGTGACGCTTCCGCTCCATCCGCCGCCGTATATGTTGCCGTTTATTGTCCCGCCTGTAAGCGTCACGTTTGCGTTGCCGGAAACCGTTCCGCCGCCTCCGCCGCCGTATACGTTACTGCTTATTGTCCCGCCCGTAATGGTGATATTCGTATCTCCGGAAACCGTACCGCTGCTGCTGCCGCCTACAATACCGAGGAGTACCGTTCCGCCCGTCACGGTGACGTTTATGTCTCCGCTGACGCTTCCGCCGCTTCCGCCGCCGTAAATCATCGCTACGGCTCCACCTTTGACGGTGATATCCGTATTGCCTGTGACATTCACACCGGCGTTCTGGCCGCCGCCGAAAATATAGTTGATCGTGCCGCTCAGCATGGTGATTTTGCTGGAGGCGACAGAACTCCATACGGCCGTCCCATAAATATCATAGCCGCTGAGATCATAGCCGGTTGTGGTGTTGCCCGAGGGGCCCGATATAGCCATCGGGGTCTCTCCCGCATCAAGTTCGCCGTCCGCATCCGCGTCATAATAAATGAGCGTTCCGCTTGTTCCCGCGGCGATAATAACCGGATTGCCCTTCGTAAAAATACCTGAGCCGCCCACGGTCAGTTCCGGCGCAACATAGGCAGCGATATCGATCTTGAGCGCGTCGCCCACGTTACCGTCGGCGTCCTTGGCCTTTATGTAAATATCTTTTGCGCCCGCCGTCAGCGAGGATACGCTGATTGTTGTCTCTCCGGCGGTACAGGATATGCCCATTCCGTCGGTATTGATGGTCGGCGCGGAGGCCCCGTCGTCTACTACGCTGTAATAATAGGTTCCGGCCTCATCCGAGGTGAATTTCACTATGGCGGTCGTGTCGCTCGTCCGGATTACCGTGCCTGCCGTAAGTATCGGGGCGGTGGAGCCGGAGTCGTCTGCGAAAGCAGTGAGCACCGGATAGCCCTGATTGGTTGAGCCCGTATCCGAGGCCCATGTGCCGGTATAACCGGTATTAAGGTCAGTGACAAAATCGGCAGTTTTCATATAATCGGAGGTCTTGGCTATCGTGCTGCCGGTCCCGGATCCGACGCCCTTTACCGTCCCGGCGGAGCTGTTGTGATAACATCCTGTGATGGAGCCTGAGTCATTATATCCGATCAGGCCGCCCGCATAAAGTACGCCGGTTGTGCTGCCCGCAGCATAACAATTCACAACCTGCGTGTCGCACAGAAGCCCGATCAGGCCGCCCGCGCAGCCTACGTCCCCGGACGCTGTCACATTGCCTGTGGCATAGCAGCTGGTGGCGGAGCTCTTCGATACCGTATACCCAAAAAGCCCGCCGGCCGCCGTGTTGCTGCCGCCCGTCACGTCAACCGCCGCGAAGCAGTTTGAGGCTGTGCAGTAATCGACTTTTCCGATCAGGCCGCCCGCATACTCGCCCGCCACCGAGATGCTGCCTGTGGCGTAGCAGTTTGTGACCGGGGTGGCAGTGTTGTTTGTGCCGTTCCAGAAGCCGGCAAGCCCGCCGGCACTGCATGTAGAAAAGATCGAAACATCTATCAGGCCGACATCCGTAATCGTTCCGCAGTCTACATATCCAAACAGGCCGACGTATCCAAACGTTGCGTTCGGGCTGCCCGAGGTGCCGATCGTGAGGTTGGAGATCGTGTGGCTACCGCCGTCGAATATACCGGAAAAGCGGTTGGTATCATCTTTGCCGATCGGCGTCCAATCCCAGCCGGCGAGATCGAGGTCCGCCGCAAGCGTCACCGTATCCTCGGAGAAGGTATCCGTCCCCGCGTTGACGATCGAGGCAAACCCGGCGAGTTCCTCCGCCGTGTAGATCGTAAAAGAGTTGTTCTTCGAATCCTCGGTATACCAGTCGGTATCCGACGACCCATCCCAGGTGTCGGGGCCAGCCGCTGCCGGCAAAGCCGTGAGCACCGGATAGCCTTGGTTGGTTAAGCCCGTATCCGAGATCCATGCCCCGGTACCGCCGTTATTGAGATCCGTGACAAAATCCGTGCTCGTCATATAGACGGAGGTCTTCCCGGTTGCGTCGTTGGTACCTACGCCGACGCCCTTTGCCGTCTGCGCCACACCACCGGACGTCTGCGTTGCGGAATTGTTATAATAGCAGTTTGTCATGTTGCCGCCTTCTCTGTAACCAAGAAAGCCTCCCACATAGTCGCCCGCTTCGACCGCTACATCGCCCGCCGCATAGCAGTTTGAGATGGAAGTTGTTGTGCATGAGCCGAATAATCCCCCGGCGTATGGCTGGGTGCCCTGCGCACTCACATCACAGGTGGAATAGCAATCGGAGATGGAATCCGAGACGTAAATACCACCAACCAGACCACCGATGTGGGCGTTATTGTCACTCCCCAAAACACTGCCGGTTGAGTAGCAGCCGGACATTGTGCAGCAAGCGGCGGCTCCGATCAGACCACCTAGACTATTATTGTAGCCGCCGCCCGATACGACGCCGGTTGCATAGCAGTTGGTCACGGTATTCGTGATGGAATCATATCCGTCGATAATTGCGGCCAAGCCTCCCGCGCCTCCGGCCATAATGTCAAAATACGCAACATAGATGGAGACATTGACGAGGCCGAGATCTTTTATTGTTACACCCTGGATGTATCCAAACAGCCCGGCGTCCCTGATGGTCGTATCCGGAGTATCCTCCGTGCCGATGGTGAGATTGGAGATCGTGTGACTGCCGCCATCGAACGTGCCTTCAAAAATGGTCTCGGCCGTCACAGTATGGCCGATCGGCGCCCACTGCCGGCCGGCGAGATCGAGATCCGCCGCGAGTGTCACCGTATCTCCTAAGAAGGTATCCGTTCCCGTATTGACAATCGAGGCAAATCCCGCAAGCTCTGCCTCCGTAGTAATAATAAAAGAGGTATCCGTCGGGTGGGAGGTATACCAGTCGGTATCCGCCAATTCGGACCAGTTGCCGGTATAGTAGTTCCCCACCAGCCCGGTATAGCTGCTCTTCACCGCCGTGCCGTTGTCCGTGCCGTCCGAGGGCGTAACCTCGAAACAGATATATTTATCAAGATCGTCGCTTGTCAGAGTATAGGTGTCGGCTGCCGCGCCGCTGATGGCCGCCGCGCCCGTGCCGGAAGCATCCGTCGCACGGTACCATTTATAAGTCGAGCCGGATTCAGCGTTGCTGTCGGCGTCGTAGTAGGTATAGCTGCCGGTCAGCGTCTGCCCGACCTTCGCCGTACCGTCAACCGATACGGCCGTGGCCGTCGGCGCGGTGTTGGTGCCGTCTCCCACCGTCAGGGTAACATAGTAATAGTCATCATCGCCGGTATATTCTTCGAGATATCTTACTGTAAAAGTATAAGTGCCCGCGGAGTTTGCAATAAAATAGTATTCTGGTGGCTCGGAAAAATAAAAGCCATTTAAAAAGTCGTAATGGGAATCGGAACCTGTTTCACTGAAATAGGGATGATCTGCCTGATAGGCGATATCCCCATAGACGGTCGGATCGCTCCCCGTCAGGACGGGCCTTGTGATCGCTATATATGCCTCCTCAACGGAAGCTCTCTCGGTACCGAAAAGGTCCTCGTTTGGAATATGAAAATATTCCCCGACCGTGGCTTCATCTTCTATGGTCACGTAGTAATCCGCCGCTTCCGCCGTCAGCGTCAGCACCCCCGTTAGCGTCTGGCCGAAAACCATGATCAGCGCCAAAATGACCGCCAAAACCCTCTTTTGCATTCTTCCAACCATCTGTGCAGCCTCCCCCGAATTTTGTTTCTCGGTACGGTTTTTCCCCAGAGAGATCCATGGTGTCAATAAATTCCTTTATAATATATATTTATTTAAAGTTTTTGTCAATTTATTATGTCGAATTTTGCAAAAAAATGTTAAAATTTGATCTTCCGCGCCTGCCGGAACCCGCATGCCGGCGCCCCGCCCGGGCACGGCGAAATCATGCAAAAAACAGGACGGCGCCGCCCAAAAGGCGATGCCGTCCTGCCGAAAACCTGTGAATTTTTTCTAAAAAAGCGCTTGCCCCGGATCGGATGCCGGTTCAGGTCTTTTTAACGAAGGCCGTGCCGCAGTTGGGGCAGCGGATCTCCACCCTTCCCCTGCCGCGCGGAATGCGGATTTTCTGCCGGCAATTCGGGCATTGAAAATGGCGGTAGGCCTTCCGTTCCTCCGCGTCGCAGCGGAGAAGCCCCCACCGATTTTTGAGATTCCGCCAGAATCCCACGAATTTGGCGTTTTCGGCCCGCCGTTTGCTCACGTTGCGTGAAAACGTGCGGAAGATGCTGTAGATGTAGCAGGCCATCGAGACCGCATAGACCGGGAGCCAGCCCGTGAACCGGTAAAGAATCCCCAGCAGAAGACCGGCCCCAAGAAAGGTCAGCGCCAGCTCGTCGGTGCCGTTCCTCCCGTACATGAAATTCCGCAGCTTCTGCATGATCAAAACCATCCGCTCCTCTTTTTCCAAACTATGTATTATTTTACACCGAAACCGCGGCAATGCCATGAACGAATTATAAATTTTTTTCCTGCTTCGCAAAACCCCGCCCCGTAGATTTTTGTTTTTTTCTCTTTTTGCAGTGGACAAAATCAAATTCCTTGTGCTATAATAGCAAAGCACACTCGGAGGCGTAGCTCAGCAGGTTAGAGCGCCTGCTTCACACGCAGGAGGTCTCCGGTTCGAGCCCGGACGTCTCCACCACCAGCATGACGCTGGAATCAATCCGCACCCTTCCCTTTTCGGGAGGGGTGCTTTTGTTTTGCGCGTATCCGGAGGGAAAATCGAGCGCTCTCCTCCCGCTTTTTACCTTTTTCTTGAAAACATCCGGCGAACCGTATATAATTCCATATAAGAACCCACCTGCGGGAACGCCGGGATACCAAAATGCACAGAATATCCCGAACCGCGCGCGGCGAAAAAACATCCGGAGGTCAAAAAATGAAGCGTATCTTATCCGTCACGGCCCTGCTGCTCGGTGCTGGGATTACCGCTTATTCGGTTTACCTTTTCGGCATCGGCCGGTACGGCTCCTTTCTTGCATCCAACCTTCTCTTCACGGCATGCGGCGTGCTCCTTCTGGCCCTCGGCGTTTTTGGGAACGCACGTCTTTCGCGGGCAAAGAGGCTGGCTCCGAAGCATAATAAAGCGCCGCAGCCCGCCTGCCCCGCGAAGGAAGTTTTGCAGCCCGCCCGCCCGGTAGCCGGCCCGGATACGCCCACAAACTCCGGGGGCGAAACGCGGCCGATGAGCACCGTTCCGGCGGCCGAGGAGGCCGTGAGCACGGAGCCCGCGCCGGAAAAGAGCGGCGGGACGATCCGGCATATCGTCTGCCTGTGCTATGACGCGCCGTATACGAGCGCGCTCAAGCCGCAGATGCAGGGCTTCATCCTGGACGCGGAACAGAGGCGCGGCAGCGTAATCGCCCCGACCTCCCGGATCACCTTCGACAGCTTTTACGACAACGGCTCTCTGGAAAAGCCGGAGATGATCCGGCAGAAGCTGGAACAGATCTACTGCCAGGTGTACCGCCAAACCGCCATGTATGAGCTGGCCGACCGGACCGTCGCCCGCGAGGTGCAGTACCGGGACGGCCATGTGCTGGTAAAGTATTTCGTTTTGTATGAGTAACCTCCGCACTTGCGGAGAATCCGCACCCGCGGAAAAAGAAACGCACAGGGAAGGCTTGCTCCGTTTTCCCTGTTTTTTCTCTTGCGGGAAATATCCGGAGAGGATATACTATATCTAAAATAACGCCAAAGGATGCCGAACATGATACTGAAAATTTACGACGAGGAAAATCAAAAAGAAAAGCTGATGTTCTTTGAAGATGAATCCGATTCCATGAAGCTTGGATACGAAGTCGGCGACATCCTTTTCGAACAGGAGGCCGAGTGCGGCCAGAAGGTGATGATCTTTCACCACAAGGATCTCGGGAAGACGCTGGTCATCGACGACATCGTGCAGTCGTCGGTCAACACGGAGTTTCTGTATAACGAAATCATGGCCCACATCACGCTCGACTGCCAGAAGGACCCGAAGCGGGTGCTGATCATCGGCGGCGGAACCGGCCTCACGATGAAGCAGGTGCTGAAATACGGCGTCGAGGAGGCCACCCTCTGCGACATCTCCTGCGAGATTATCGAGATTGCGGAGGAATACGAGCCCGAGGCCGTGGAAGCCCTGCACGATCCGCGCGCGAAGGTTGTGGTCGCCGACGGATTTGAGTACATCAAGGGGCAGAAGAGCCTCGACGGCATTCTGGTCGACAGCTGCGACCCGGTCGGGCCCGCGAAAGTGCTCTACTCGGATGAATTTTACGAAAACTGCATCGCCGCGCTCTCCGATACGGGCATCCTCTGCGTGCAGACCGGCGCGCCGCTTTTTTCCGCCGGGAAACAGGAGTACCGCAATCTGATGGCATACCTCCGGAAGCGGGACGATATCGCCTACAAACCGGTCATCTTCACCTGCCCGATGATCGTCGGCGGATTTTACATGTTTGTGGTCATTACCAAAAATAAAGAGACCGACTGGACCGCGCATTATCATATTCGGCCGGACGAGGTGGAGTATTACAGCCCGGAGCTGCGGGCGCAGTACTTCGATATCCCGAATTTCATCCGGAAGGGCTTTGAAGCGGATCAGAAAAAGGATGGGCGCGCGGATTGAAAAATTATTCCGAACTGTTTCAAGATCTCCCCACGCCCTGCTATGTGCTCGACGAGGAACTGTTGATCCGTAATCTGGAGCTTTGCAGGACGATCGAAGAAAAAAGCGGCTGCAAAATTCTGCTCGCGCAAAAGGCCTTTTCGATGTACGCGGTTTACGGCCTGGCGGCGAAATACCTTGCCGGGACCGCGGCAAGCTCCCTGTTTGAGGCGAAGCTCGCGGCGGATTATTTCCCGGGAGAGAACCATATCTACGCGCCGGCCTACCGCGAAGAGGAATTTGGCGAGATCCTGCGCTGCTGCAGCCATGTCGTCTTTAATTCCTACGCGCAGCTCGAAAAATTCCTGCCGGAGATCCGGGCCTGCGAAAAGAAAATCGAATACGGGCTCCGCATCAACCCGGAGGTCTCGACCTGCCAAAACCCGATGTACGACCCCTGCGCGCCGGGCTCCCGCTTCGGCGTCACGGCGGAGCATTTCGACCGGGGCGTCAAGGTGGACGGGCTCCACTTCCACACGCTCTGCGAGCAGGGCGTCGACGACCTCAAAAAGACGCTGGCCAAAGTCGAGGAAAAGTTCGGAGACTGCCTCCGCGGCATGAAGTGGGTCAATTTCGGCGGCGGGCATTTTCTGACAAAAGAGGATTACGACGTTGAGGAACTCATCCGGGTCATCCGGGAGTTCTCCCAAAAATACGGCGTTCAGGTCTATCTCGAGCCCGGCGAGGCGGTCGCCTACAATACGGGATTTCTTGTCTCTCGCGTCATGGATATCGTACAAAACGGGATTGATATCGCCGTGACCGACGCCTCCGCCGCCTGCCATATGCCGCAGGTGCTGGAGGAGCGTTACCGGCCGGACATCCTCGGGGCGGGCGCTCCGGGCGAATACCCGTATGACTGCCGCCTCGGCGGGAACACCTGCCTCGGCGACGACGTGATCGGCGACTACTCGTTCCCCCAAAAATTAATGCCCGGCGACCTGCTGATCTTCACCGACATGGCGCACTACACGATGGTCAAAAACAATTTCTTCAACGGCGTGAACCTGCCCGCCATCGCAAAGCTCGGCGGAGACGGCCGCGTCGAAATTTTAAAGACATTCGGGTACGAGGACTTCAGGTCCAAGCTATAAACTTTAAAATCCTCATGCTCATGCCGTTTCTCCGATCGGTGGACGCGGACATTTTGTCCATTGGGGGTCCCCGGCGGAGAGAATCGGAAAAGTGAATCCGCTTTCGGTTTCCGGCAATCCGCTTAATGAACGCGGAGCGCAAAACCGGGGCGGGCATAAAGAAGGCTCCGAAAAAGGCGCGGGCGGTACGAAAAAAAGCGGCCGGAGAGAAATCCCGGCCGGAACGGAAACCGAAGGAAGGGATACGGAATCTACAGAATCTTCATCGTGGAGGACGACGCGGCCATCGCGGGCGCGATCAGAAAGCATATCGAGACTTGGGGGCTGGAAGCGGAATGCGCCGCGGATTTCGGCGACATTCTCGGCGAGTTTGTGCGGTACGACCCGCAGCTCGTTTTGCTGGATATCTCGCTGCCCTTCTATAACGGCTACTACTGGTGCGCAGAGATCCGCAAACTTTCGAAGGTGCCGATCGTTTTCATCTCCTCCGCCTCCGATAAAATGGATATCGTGATGGCCATGAACATGGGCGGCGACGACTTTCTCTCCAAGCCCTTCGATCTCACGGTGCTGACCGCCAAGGTGCAGGCCCTGCTGCGGCGCGCCTACGATTTTACCTGTGAATCCGCGCTGATGGAGTGCCGGGGCGCAGTGCTGAACTCCGCCGACGGCACGCTCGTCTACCAGGGCAGCCGCATCGAGCTGACGCGCAACGAGCACCGGATTTTGCAGATGCTCATGCAGAACCGCGGGAAAATTGTAAGCCGCGACGCCATCATGACGCGGCTGTGGGAATCGGACAGCTTTGTGGATGAAAACACGCTCACCGTAAACGTCGCCCGCCTGCGGAGAAAGCTGGAGGGGGCGGGCCTGACGGATTTTATCAAGACAAAAAAAGGCTCCGGCTATCTGGTGGAATGAAACTTTTATTTTCCTATCTGAAACGGCACTACAAAATCATCCTGATGATCGGGCTGTTCATGCTGGTCTTTGCGCTGGTGTTTTCGCTCTATGAGCTGCCGGCGGAGGCGGTGTGGTATGCCGCGCTTCTCTGCGCCGCGATCGGGGCGGTGCTGTTTGCCGTGGGCTACGGCGGCTACCTCCGACGGCACCGGGAGCTTGTCTCCCTGCAAAAGCGGGTGACGCTCTCGCTCGAGGAACTTCCTTCCCCGAAGGGGGCGCTCGAAGAGGATTATCAGGAGCTTCTGCGCATCCTATACAAAGAGACGCTGCGCCTGGGGACGAACGCGGAGACGGAGCGCCGGGATATGATGGACTATTACACCATGTGGGCGCACCAGATCAAAACGCCGATCGCCGCGATGAGCCTGCTTCTGCAGGCGGAAGAAAGCGAGCAGAATGCCGCCCTGCAGGCGGAACTGCTGCGCATCGATCAGTATGTGGGGATGGTGCTCTCCTATCTGCGGCTCGACAGCGAATCCTCGGATCTCCTTTTGCGGGCGTGCGACCTCGATTCCGTCGTCCGGCAGGCGGTGCGGAAATACGCGCGGCTCTTCATTTTAAAAAAGCTCTCGCTGGATTTCAAGGAGAGCGGCGTGCGCGTGCTGACCGACGAAAAATGGCTGTTGTTCGTGATCGAGCAGCTTCTCTCGAATGCGCTCAAATATACGAACGAGGGGCGTATCTCCATCTATACGGAGGGCAAAACGCTCGTCGTGGCCGACACGGGGATCGGCATCTGCGCCGAGGACTTGCCCCGCGTCTTCGAAAAAGGGTTCACCGGCTACAACGGCAGGGAGGATAAGAAATCCACCGGCATCGGCCTCTACCTCTGCCGGCGCGTCTGCGAAAAACTGGGGCACAAAATCAGCATCACGTCCGAAAAAGGGCATGGAACCTCCGTCCGGGTCGACATGACCGGCGGAGAACAGGTAATCGAATAAGCCCGCTTACAAAATTGTAAGCTTCCCGCGCCGGAATGTAAGCCAGATCGATGGCATATGTTCCGGCGCTGCGGTATTCTGTGGGTATCTTGGAAATCGGAGGTTTTTTTATCATGCCGCTTTTGGAAGTCAAAAGTCTCAAAAAAACATACACGCCCCGCTTCGGCGGCGCACAGGTGCAGGCCCTCGTCAACGTGTCGTTTTCCGTGGAGCCTGGGGAATACGTCGCCATCATGGGCGAATCCGGCTCCGGCAAGACCACGCTCCTGAATATTCTTGCCGCCCTCGACCGGCCGACCGGCGGTCAGGTGCTGCTGAGCGGAAAGGATCTCTCCGCCGTGAGGGAGAGCGAGATCTCCGCGTTCCGGCGGGACAATCTGGGCTTCGTCTTTCAGGATTTCAACCTGCTTGATACCTTTTCCGTGCAGGATAACATCTTTTTGCCGCTGGTGCTGGCCGGAAAGTCCTACCGGGAGATGTCCGACCGTCTCGAGCCGATCGCCGCGAAGCTCGGCATCCGGAAGATTTTGCGGCAGTTCCCATATGAAATTTCCGGCGGGCAGAAACAGCGCACGGCGGTGGCGCGGGCGCTGATCACCAGCCCCCAGATTGTCCTCGCCGACGAGCCGACCGGCGCGCTCGATTCCAGGGCCACCGATTCCCTGCTGCGCCTGTTTGAGGAGATCAACGCGGACGGCCAGACGATCTTGATGGTGACCCACTCGGTGAAGGCCGCGAGCCACGCCCGGCGCGTGCTGTTCCTTCGGGACGGCGAGGTCTACCATCAGCTCTACCGCGGCAGCCAGAGCGCGGAGGAGATGTTTGCGAAGATTTCCGACGCGCTGACCGTGATGACGACAGGCGGTGAAGACCTTGCGTAAATTCGGCTTCTATGCAAAGCTCGCCGCCCAGAACATGAAAAAGAACGGCAAGTACTACCTGCCGTACCTGCTGACCTGCATCGGTGCCGCCGCCATGTTTTATATTCTTTTTTTTCTCTCGGAAAACGACGGTGTCGTCACCTTGCGGGGCGGAACCTACGTGATGGCGACGCTCTGGCTCGGCTCCGGCGTGATCGGCATTTTCTCGGCCATTCTGATCTTCTATACCAACAGCTTCCTCATGAAGCGGCGCAAAAAGGAGCTCGGCCTGTATAACATTCTCGGCATGGAGAAGCGCCAGATCGCCCATTTTCTGCTTTGGGAGACGGTCTATACCGCCGTCGTCGGCATCGCGGGCGGCCTCGGAGTGGGGATTCTGCTCTCCAAGCTCATGCTGCTCCTTCTCTGTGCGATCCTCCGGGCGGGAGTGCCCTTCGGCTTCTTCGTATCCGGACAGGGAATCCTGTGGACGGCCGTCGTCTTCTGCTTGATCTTCGCCCTGTGCCTGCTGTACAACTGGTACGGCATCAAAAGGGCGAAACCCATCGAGCTTCTGCGCAGCGGAAGGGACGCCGACCGGGAGCCGAGAACCCGCTGGCTGGCCGCGCTGGTCGGCACGGTGACGCTCGCGGCGGGATACGGCATCGCGCTCTCGGTGCAGTCGCCTGTCTCCGCCCTCGGCCTGTTCTTTGTGGCGGTCCTGCTGGTCATCGCCGGCACCTACTGCCTCTTTTCCGCCGGCAGCATCGCCGTGCTGAAACTGCTGCGGAACAACAAGGCCTATTATTATCAAACAGGGCATTTTACGTCCGTTTCCGGCATGCTGCACCGCATGAAGCGCAACGCCGCAGGGCTCTCCTCCATCTGCATTCTCTCGACCATGGTGCTCGTCACCGTCTCCTCGACGGTATGCCTCTATGCGGGCACGGAGGAGGCCTTGGATAAATGGTGCCCCCGCGACGTGCAGTTCATCCTGCGCGAAGCGGACGAGGAGGCCATGTATACCGTGGTGGAAATCGTGCAGAGCGAGGCCGAAAAACAGGGCATGGAGATCTCGGATCTCGCCTACGTGCGCTTCTATGTACCCGACAGCGACACCGACTCCGCTCACGTCTGCGGCGACGCGCTTGAGGAAGGCAGCCGCGGCGAGCTGGTCTGGGCAACTGGCGATGAGGATACCCTGCCCGACGCCTATATCGGCTTCAACGTAAAGGGCGGCGAGGTTCCCACGGAATTCTACGACGGCGTCTGGGACGTGATGAGCCGCGACAGCGTCAACTTCCGTTCCGGCAGCGAGGCGGCGCGCTCCGAGTGCTCCGACGAGCTTTACGGCATGTACGGCGGCTTTTTCTTCATCGGGCTGCTTCTGGGCTTCCTCTTCCTGATGGCGACGGCGCTGATCATCTACTACAAGCAGGTCTCGGAGGGCTACGAGGATGCCGAGGGCTATAAGATCATGCAGCAGGTGGGTATGACCGAAAATGAGGTCAAAAGCAGCATCCACAGCCAGATCATGACCGTGTTCTTTTTGCCCATCGTCACCGCGGCGGTGCACATCGCCTTCGCCTTTCCGATGATCACGAAGCTCTTCAAGCTGTTTTACATGACGAATATCGCCCTGTTTGCGTGGTGTACGCTCGGCGCCCTCCTCATGTTCGCCGCAATCTATGCGGCCATCTACGCGCTGACGGCGAGGGCCTATTATCAGATCGTGAAGGCATGACCGCCGGCGCAGAAAACGGGCGCTCTCCGGAACGGAACCGGCCCGCCGATCTCCCGCAGATAAATTTCTTTCCGCCAAAAACGCCCGGGACGGCTTCACAACCGTTCCGGGCGCTTTGTTATGGTGATTTCCGAAAAAATGCGATTTTTTATCAGGCTGCCGGCACATCGGAGGGGGCTCCCATGCCGCCGGTATTTTCCCCGGGAGTCCCGCCGGAGCCGGGCGCGGCGCCTCCGCCGAATCCGCCGCCCATGCCGGAGGACGCGTTGCTGTACGTCGTGCCGGTCATTTCAATGGTCACGCTCTCGCTGCCGGCCGTCAGCGTGTAGGTGCCGCCGCTCACGATGCCGGGTGCGCTGACGACGACGGACTGAAACTGCTTCGCGGGCGTAAAGCTTGCAAGGACATTTCCGTCACCGGCCGTCAGCGTGACGGAGGTACCGGCGCTTTGCTCGGATGCAAAGTTATAAAGGATGGTGCCCTGTGTGGAGTCGGAGCCGAAATTCTGCGCCATCCCCGTGCTGCCCGCCGCGATGAGCACGCCGCCGGTGATGGTTCCGGTGCCTGCATAATCCAGCGCGCCGTTGCCGGAATTGGTGGGGCCACTGACGAAGACCGTGCCGCCGGTGACGGTCAGATTGCCGTTGGAATCGATGCCGTCGCCGGAAGCGTCGATGGCCAGATTGCCTCCGGAGATCGTGATGGAGGCCGAGGAATCCGCGTCAAACGCATTCTGTCCGGCCCTGCCGCTTATGCTGGAGCCGTCGGCGCCGCCCGCGGCATTGAGCCCGTCGTCGGAAGCGACCAGAGAGATTGTCCCCCCGAAGATGTCGATCGCCGTACCCTCAAGTCCCTCATAGCTCTTTGTAATGTCGATGGTCCCGCCGGAGACGGCGAGTGCGGAGTCCGCATGCATGCCGTCGTCTCCGGAGCTGACCGCGAAGGTACCGCCGCCGATGCTCAGGTTTCCGTTGGTGTGAACAGCGTCGTCGGAGGAATCGATGGCAAAGTCGCCGCCGCTGATCGTGATGCTCATGTCGGCTTTAAGGCCCTTGGCGGAGGTCTCCGTCTCCGTGGAATCGGAGGTATCCGCCGTAGCGGAGGCATTCCCGCCTGCCCACCGGCCCCATTCGGCGTTCTCCTGTCCGTCGGAACCGGTGCTCGCGTTGATGCTGCCTCCGCCCGTGGTGAGCGTGTAGACGCCGTCCAGAATGGTCAGCGCGCCCGAGGCATCCATGCCGTCTCCGCCTGCCGTGATGACGAAGGTGCCGCTCTCAATATAAATGGAACCGAGCGAGGCGTCCTCGTCGTTTTCCGCATGGATGCCGTCTTTGCCGGAGGTGATGACGAAGACGCCGTCCGCGATCTCCACGCCCTCCTTGCCGGAAAGCCCCTGCGAGGCGGAGGTGATCTCATAGGTGCCTCCGGCGATCTTCAGCGTATCTTTGGAGACCACGCCGTGCCCGCTTTCGCAGCCGACCGTCAGGGTACCGTTCCCGTTCATCGTGAGGTCCGCCTTCGAGAAGACGGCCGCGTCCACGTTGTTGTCGTCCGTCTGCACGAATTCTCCGGAGGAAGTGAGACTGTTTTCGCTCCCCTCGGTCAT
>Ga0208826_1001641_pt1 | contig 18325 bp, 13 predicted proteins | sample AD_UKC115_MetaG_FD_184451 | JGI IMG/M metagenome (GOLD analysis project Ga0208826, IMG submission 184451) | Active sludge microbial communities of municipal wastewater-treating anaerobic digesters from Hong Kong - AD_UKC115_MetaG (SPAdes)... | ecosystem: Engineered > Bioreactor > Anaerobic >...
AACTCTCACGCAACTCTCACGCAACTCTCACATAACTCTCACATAACTCTCACATAAATTAAACTACATTTCTCAAAATTTTTTGATTCGGTAAGCTAAATTTTAGTTACTGGGTTGTGGAAATTTTCGTGTACTAAAAATTATTGTTTTCCCCCAATATTTTGTTGTTTTGCGAAAATTTTTCCGTTTCAAAATGTTCGATTTTCCATCTCGTTTTGAATCCTCTGCCACTTTTTTAACAAACGCTCTCCCTACAATTTCGATACCGAATTGCTGTCCACATTTGTTTCAATCTTTTGTTCCTCCGTCGATTCGAGTACGTGCTTTATTTGACTTTTAATACTTATATTGGTGATAATCATTATTATAACTATATATATAAAAAATCCTGCCAGTAATTTATTGCTCGTTTTCATTTCTTTAATTGTTTTCATAATACTTGTTGTTTTTGAATAAAGTCATCATATCTTTTTTTTACTTCCTCAACATCGATGTTGAGCAGCTGAATGTTTTTAAACAAAATTGGAAGTTCTTTTTCCAAAAATCGTTTTCGCCGGTAGTTGAGAATTTTTTCTTTGGCATTCTCAGCAACAAAATAACCTATTCCCCTTTTGTTGTAAATAATTTCATTGCTTTGTAGAAAATCGTAAGCTCTCATCACGGTGTTAGGATTCACTTCCAATCCTGTACCCATTTCCCTCACCGACGGCAATCTTTCTCCTTCTTTCCATTGACCCAGCAAAATATGTTCGCTGATATAATCTGCTATTTGAAGATAAATAGCTTGTGCATCATTGAATTCCATTTTATATTTCTTTTTCTGTTAAACGGAAGTAACTTACCAGCCAGCAAAATGGTATAAATAAATATCCAGATATTTTCCAATATACTTTCCAAGTTTCTGTGAGTGTTTCCGGCAACATGGTTTCGTCCCATACAAAGTCAATGGCATTCAAAGCGTTGAGCGTTTCTGTAACGGAGCCAATGGTAATTTTGAAAATAAAGTATTCCAATATTCCCAGCGCCACTCCTACCACAAACAGACTTAGCAAGGTTTTGAGAATGGCATTTCGTTTGAAATACAGTGATCCTAATGTGAAAATTGCCTGAATGGTGGCAAAAACGCCAAATGAAACCCCAATATTTTTCAGCCCTTGAAAATTAAATTCAAACCCCGAAGAAGAATGAAAAAATTGCGAGGCAACTGGATCGCTTAATCCGTAAATAATTTTTTCAAGAAAATTTCCGATCAGATTCCCGACTGAGAAAACAATGGAAAACATTAGGACAAAATACACGGTATTGAGCAGCAGTACCGAAATAATTTTTTCTACCTGTGTAGCGGGCACCATAAGATACTGTATGCCATTGGGCGTATAATTGAATACTTTGAAAAATCTAACCGCATACACCGCGCCCACACCGATTAAAATGGCGCCGGCAGAATTCCCATTTCTGAAAATCATAAAAACAATGGTCAAAATGCTCCAAAGATAGATTTCGTAATTTTGATTTTCAATAAAATACCGACGCAAGAGCAATCCGATTCTTTTAAGACTAAATTTCTGATTCATATGGATGGTTTTTTAAAAAGGTTTGTTGTTTGGATTTGAAAAAATTTCTCTGATACGCTGCCGATTTTTCAATACGGTGTTAAATAACAGTTCAATATCCAGTTTGCTTTCTTCACCGGTTTTGTTGATGCTTACCTGATCGAAACCTCGCAGATTTTCTTCAGAGTAAAGAACTTCTTCTCCCTTAAAATTTTCTTTTCCGTAACTGAAAAGCAATTTTTCGGTAATGTTTTCGCACAGTTCGTTGAAAACTAATTGATGCGCGTCCATGATGATAATGCTGTCGATCAGGCTGTCCAAATCTCGAACCTGATGAGTAGAAATTAGCATAATGCGTTCATCTTCTAATGCAGAAGCCGTCATTTTTCTGAATTGGGCTTTTGATGGAATATCCAAACCGTTGGTCGGTTCGTCGAGCAATACTATTTTGGTATTGGTTGCCAGTCCGAAAGCCATAAAAACTTTTTTCTTTTGTCCGTACGACAGCTTGTTGATTTGCGATTTTCCGGAATTAATCTCAAATTCCTGCAAATAATTTTGAAATTGTTCGTGGCTGAAATTTGGGTAGAAGGGCGCATAAACTTTTTCGTAGTTTTCAATACTTAAAGTTATGGGGGGCAATTCTTCCGGCAGGAAAAATATCTCACGCAACATTTCGGGCTGACGTTTCCGAGGTTCAAGTCCGAGAACTTCGATTTTCCCCTTTTGTGGAAAAATCATGCCTGAAATCATTTTCAACAAAGTGCTTTTGCCTTCTCCGTTTTTTCCCAATATGCCATGAATGTGGCCGGGAGAAAGAGACAAATCCAAGCCGGCAAACAGTTTTGAATTGCGGCTGTAACTGAATTCGACATTTTTAATTTGAATCATAATAAATTGTTTATTGGATTAGTGTAATAGTTTAGTAGTACACTGCAAAGGTAATATCATTTTTCTTGAATTGACCATATAAAGCAGTTAAATTTTGTTAATTGCAAACTTTTTTTTGTAACAAAATGATTGTCAGTAAATAATAATTGGAAGGATAAAATAGAAAATAATAAATTGCAGAAAAATTTTATATTTCTCAAGCAATAGGAGTGTCCATGAGCAAGAAAAATTTGTTTGGGAAAGAATTTGTTCTATCTCAATTTGAATCGATACAATAATTTTACATGTTTCTTTTTTTGATACCAGTCATTGAAAACCAATTCCAGTTCTTCTACAGAAAAAGAGTTAATATCAACGTTTCTGTACTGTTCGATTATTTTTAAGAATTCTTCCTTATTTTTTAATTGCTTTCTTAATCTTAGAACAGTTGAATGAGCAGCCTGAATTTTATACCTTGTATCAAAAGATTGCTGCAAATTTGAATGTTTAAAGTTATTTCTGAGATGAAAGCGGATTTGGTTAAGCACATTATTTTGAGAGAATCCTTGTATCATTATACACGAAGGCGAAGCGGTGATACCTTTAAATTCTATTTTAAATTTAGGCAATCCGTCAATGCTTTTTTGAATCAGATTTATATATTCGTTAATGTTTATTTGATGAAGGCTAAAACCTTTATGACAAAGGATTATCGACATTATGGTTATGTGTATGTCCGAACTGGGATAATAATATTGTAATGGTTCAATTTGTTTAAATTGATTCAGTAATTTTTGAATTTTCATTTTAACTTTTTTATCCGGTCTGATTAATAGCGTTATTCCGAATCTGTTGTCAACGGGAGCATCAATCAATTCATCTGGCTCGTATTCATCAGACTGAATTTTTCGGACGGCATCTCTGTAGAGTTCGTCGTAATGATCTAACAAGTTCATTTCGTCTTTAAGAAGTAAATTCAATAAATTTATTCAAAATTTTTTTGACACTAAAAATACAAAATTTTCAAACATGTGAATGTCGAAAGATAATAAAATGGTTTTGGATGAGCTGGAAAATTTACAAGATTGATTTTCAGTTTGTTTCAAAGAAAATGGCTAAAAACCGGATTTTTAACAAAATTTTTTGGTCGAAAGGGTATCAAATTGAGAATAATGTTTTATATTTGCATTAAAGAAAAACGAGCCGCATTGTTTAGAGACTGGAAAACTCATCAGTAAAGAATTCAAACCGAGAAAAGTCTGACTTTCAATGGCGGGCTGCGCCTTCGGGTATTCGTCAGCAATGACGGACGGCAGATTACAAAGAAAGTCAACGTCTCAAATCCTATTTAATAGGAGTTTTCTCACAACAAACAGTGCGGTTTTCGTTTTTTCTCACTTCTTTATTTACACCGCCTTTAGCTGTTTTGCAGTCTCCAAATTACGATTGATTTCCGAAAGAATTTCCCACGCTTTTTCTACCGATGTTACTTTTAGAAAGATAATAGACCGTCGACCGTTTTTTTCGCGGAGTTGACATTGGTGTGGATGAGAGGCGGCATATCTCAGTATTTCGCCAAAAGTATCGGATTGGTAATAATGAGATTTTTGATTTGAAACGAGATAAGCTGTCATTTGTTGGTTTTTCAAAACCATTTTTTCGATACCCAAATTTATGGCCAGCCATCGCAGCCGTACCATCAAAATGAGACTTTTTCCCTGAGGTGGAATTTTACCGAAGCGGTCTTCGATTTCCTTTTCAAAAGCTGTCAACTGGTTTTCATTTTCAATGCTGTCGAGTTGTCGGTACAGATTGATTCGTTCAGAAACATTTTCGACATAATCGGAAGGGAACAATAATTCCAAATCAGAATCTATCTGACAATCGGTTACATAAGCGCTGGCAGTTGAGGTTTTTTCTTCCACTTCGGCATACAAGTCGGCAAATTCTTCATCTTTCAGTTCCTGAACAGCTTCGTTAAGCACTTTCTGATAAGTTTCGTAACCGAGGTCGGCAATAAATCCGCTTTGCTCTGCTCCCAACAGATTGCCTGCACCCCGAATATCCAAATCCTGCATGGCAATGTTGAATCCGCTTCCTAAATCGGCAAAAGTTTCAATGGCTTCGAGCCGATGCCGAGCTTCGGTAGTCAGCAATTGAAATTCGGGTGTCAGTAGATAACAGAAAGCTTTTCGATTGCTGCGGCCTACTCTTCCTCTTAACTGATGCAAATCGCTCAATCCGAAAGTATGGGCATTGTTGATAATAATGGTATTGACATTCGGAATATCGATACCCGATTCGATAATTGTAGTGGCTACCAATACATCATAGTCGTAGTTGATGAAATCGACAATCACTTCTTCCAACTCATCGGGTGGCATTTGACCATGACCCACAGCAACACGACAACCTGGAACAAGCCTTTTTATCGTGGCCTGAATGGTATAAATATTCTGAATGCGGTTGTGTACAAAAAATACCTGGCCGTTTCTATTCATTTCCAGCTGAATGGCTTCACGAATTACATCTTCGTCGAAACGGTGAATTTCGGTTTGCACCGGATAACGATTGGGTGGGGGAGTTGAAATGATGGACAAATCTCTGGCTCCCATCAGTGAAAATTGCAAAGTTCGGGGAATGGGGGTGGCAGTCATGGTCAATGTATCAACATTCACTTTCATTTGTTTCAGTTTTTCTTTCACTGCTACGCCAAATTTCTGTTCCTCGTCAATTATGAGCAATCCAAGATCTTTGAATTTTACCGATTTGCCAATTAGTTTATGTGTTCCAATGATGATATCTATTTCGCCTTTGGCCAAGCGTTCGAGAATTTCCTTTGTTTCTTTTGCAGAACGTGCTCTGGTAAGATAATCTACATTACAGGGAAAATCCTGCAGTCGTTCTTTGAAGGTATGGTAATGTTGTACAGCGAGCACAGTGGTGGGAACCAGTACAGCAACTTGTTTGTTGTCGGCCACAGCTTTAAAAGCAGCCCTGATGGCTACTTCTGTTTTACCGAAACCTACATCGCCACAAATGAGCCGGTCCATAGGCAAAGTCGATTCCATATCTTTTTTTATTTCTACTGTAGCTTTGGTCTGATCAGGCGTATCTTCGTAAATAAACGAAGCCTCCAGTTCCTGTTGTAAATAGGTGTCGGGCGAGAATCGAAATCCTTCTTCTGCTTTACGTTGGGCATAAAGTTTTATCAATTCGCGTGCAATATCTTTGACTTTAGACTTTGTCCGTTCTTTCAAGCGTTCCCAAGCTCCGGAACCTAATTTGTTGATGTGAGGCGAGTCTCCTTCTTTTCCTTTATATTTTGATATGCGATGCAGGGAATGAATGCTGACGAAAAGGATATCGTCATCCTTGTAAATCAGTTTTACCATTTCCTGCATTTTTCCGTTCACTTCGGTCCGTACCAGCCCGCCGAATACTCCGATACCATGATCAACATGTACCATATAATCGCCAATTTTAAGCTGGTTAAGTTCCTTTAAGGTCATCACCACTTTTCCCTGACGCGTTTTATCGGTGCTAAGCTGGTACTTATGGAAGCGGTCAAAAATCTGATGATCGGTATAGCACAAAAGAGAAAGGTCATGATCGATAAAACCTTCATGAAGAGTAGACTTTATCGGTTGAAAAGGAATTTTGTCGCCGCGATCTTCAAAAATGGCGGCAATTCGATCGGTTTGTTTCACACTGTCGCTCATGATGTAAATGCGGTATCCTTCTTCGATTTTCTTTTTTAAATGATCGCTGATCAAGTCGAAGTTTTTATGAAAAACAGGTTGAGGAGAAGTGTTGAAAACAATCTGGGTTGAAGGTTTGAAAAAATTTTTCCCGATTCCCCAGTCTATTTTTCTGAACGAATCAATCAACTCCAACCATTGGTCACCGGTAATCAGTGTTTTATGAAGATGAGGCGTTTCATGTCCTTCGGAATTTGCTTTAACCAAAAATTCATCATAAAGTTGGTTAATGCGTTCGTGGACGTAACTTGGTTGTGTGAAACTCAGCAGAGTATTTTGAGGAATAAATTCAAAGAAGGAAACATGTGGCAATTTACTGTCTCGATGTAAATCGGGTACAATTTCAATTTCATTTTTTTCTTCTTTGGATAGTTGGGTTTCGATATCGAAAACTCGAATGGATTCTATTTCGTCCCCAAAAAAGTCGCAACGGTAGGGGAGTTCATAGGCAAAGGAAAAAATATCCACAATTCCCCCTCTAATCGAGAACTGTCCAGGTTCATAAACAAAATCAACGCGTTGAAACCCAAAGTCGAAAAGCATTTCGTTGATAAAATCGATACTTATATTTTCTCCTACACGAAGTTTCAAAGTTTTTTGTCGCATACTTTGAAGCGAAACAATTTTTTGCATCACCGCTTCGGGATAAGAAACAATAATGCATGGCTGAGGATTATTGGCAAGGCGATTCAGAACTTCAGTTCTTAAAATATCGTTGGCAGCATCCAGTTGCGACAGCTTTATTGCTCTTTTAAAGGAAGAAGGGAAAAAATAAATTTCGTTTTCAGACAGCAACAGTTTGAGATCGTTGTAGATATAACCTGCTTCGTCGGCATCATTCATGATAATAAGATGGTGTTGAGGAACGGCTTTGAACAGCGAAGAAAAAACGAGAGCAGATGATGACCCGCTCAAACCGGAAATTTTTAAATTCTGTTCGAGTGAATTTGCCCAGTCTTTCAGCCGCAGCAGATGCGGATGTTGAGCATAAAGTTGTTGAAAATCAGAGATATTCAATATGTAAATTTAACTATTAAATGTTTTAGTAAAAGCAATATTCAGTATTCTGTTTTATTTGTTGTATTTTTCCATGTTTCAAATGCTGCAATGGCCTCCTCTCGGAGCAGTTGCTGCAATTTTAATTTTCGGTCTTCAGGCTTCAGATTTATTTCTTCGTAGATAAAAGAATCATCAAATCCTGCATTTTGAGCATCGACTTTGGTGTTGGCAAAATACATTTTGTCGATATGAGCCCAATAAATAGCGCCCAGACACATGGGGCAAGGCTCGCAGGAAGTGTAGATTTCGCATCCCGATAAGTCGAAATTTTTCAATTTTGCTGCTGCTTTTCTGATAGCATTAATTTCGGCGTGTGCGGTGGGGTCGTTATTGGCTGTAACACGGTTGACTCCGGTGGCAATGATTTTCCCATCTTTTACAATAACTGCACCAAATGGACCTCCGCCTTTTTTTATATTGTTCAGAGACAATTCAATTGCTTTACGCATGAATTTTTTTTCAATCTCCATATTTTTATCGTATTCTTCTTTATTTTATTTTGGGGTTTTTGAAACAATTATGCAAAAATACTAATTTTTAGTCAAATCCATGTTCTCGCTTAAGCATATTCTTTTTTGTATGGTAACCTTTCTTTTGGGTGCAGTTTATTGAGCAGAAGTTGGGTCTATTTCAATTTTTAAGAAAATTTAATAATGAAGAATTTCGGTTTTAATTTATTGTTTTGAACAATAGATTTTGAATATTTTTTAGAATTATAAAACTAATAGTGTTATTTCGTAATTAAATTAACGTTTTTACTTTTTTCTTTGTTTTTTCGGTTATTACAATTTTGTTACATTGTTTATAACTTTTGGTTTCAATAATATGGGATATTCAAAAAATGGAATATATTTGCCCTGCTTATCTTAAAAAATTAAAAACTAAAAAAGAGAATTCTTATGAGAAAAGTATTTTCATTTCTTTTCATGATGATGCTTGCACAGTTTGTTTTTTCGCAAGCTTCAGTTAAAGGCGTGGTAGTGGATAAAGCTACCAATGAACCTTTGGTTGGGGTAAGTGTTCTCCAACCCGCTTTGGGAATTGGGACAACAACAACACTTGATGGAAGTTTTTCTCTTAAATTGCCGGAGGGGAAACATGAACTCAGGTTTTCTTATGTTGGTTATTCTACAAAGAATGTTCAAGTTTCTTCAAACAACGTTAATTTGGGAGTTGTACAATTGGAGTCTGAAGCCATTGGTTTGAACGATGTAACCGTTACTTCTTCATTGGCTATTCGTCGTAAAACACCTGTGGCTTTGTCTGTTATTGAGCCTTTGGTAATTGAGGAAAAGCTGGGTACGCAGGAATTTCCCGAAATATTAAAATCTACTCCCGGTGTGTATGCAACCAAACAAGGTGGTGGTTTTGGTGATTCACGTATCAATCTGCGTGGTTTTGAATCGGCCAACATTGCCGTCATGATCAATGGAGTTCCTATGAATGATATGGAGTGGGGAGGAGTTTACTGGTCAAACTGGGCGGGATTGAGTGATGTTACCCGTTCGATGCAGGTGCAAAGAGGACTTGGCGCTTCTAAAGTTGCGGCTCCTTCGGTGGGCGGTTCCATTAACATAGTTACTAAATCCACCGATGCTAAGAAGGGTGGTTCTTTTTCCTATTCTATGGGGAATGATGGATACAATAAAATTTCGTTTAATGTTTCCACTGGGCTTTCCGAGTCGGGCTGGGCTATGACTTTCCTGGGAGCAAAAACTTGGGGAAATGGTTACATTCAGGGAACAGAATTTGAAAGTTACTCCTATTTTGTCAATATTTCAAAAATTATCAATATCAATCATCAAATTTCGTTCACGGCTTTTGGGGCGCCTCAATGGCACAATCAGCGATACAATGGAGACAAACTGCTGATTCCGGAATGGCAGAAGTTGAAAGATGGCTATAAGTTTAATCCTACTTATGGTTTTGATGAAAATGGTCAGAAAAAAACAGGTAATTACAATCACTATCACAAACCTCAGTTGTCGTTGAATCATTATTGGAACATGAATGACAAATCGAGCCTTTCTTCAGCTTTATATCTTTCCATTGGAAACGGCGGCGGTTATGGTTGGAGAGGAAATACAGGGACTTTAATGTATGGAACCAACACGGCCACCGGTTTGTTGAATACTACTTACCGCACTTTGGATGGTTATATGGATTATGGAAAATTGCAGGCAGAAAATGCTGCCAATCCCAATGGCTCACAAGCAGTAATAGCCGATTCGAGAAATAACCACACCTGGTTGGGACTGCTTTCTACTTTCACAACCAAATTTGGACAAAATATCGATTTTTACGGAGGACTCGATTTGCGTTACTATGCCGGAATGCACGATGCTGTACTGGTGGACTTAATGGGTGGCAAATTTTTTATCGATCCCGCCAGAGTAAATGTAAAAAACTCGGTGAATGCAGGTAATCCCGCTTATGTAAACGAAAAACTTCAGGTTGGAGACATTGTTTATCGCGACAATACGGGTTATGTGACTCAGGAAGGCGTTTTTTCGCAAGCCGAATATTCCAAAGGGAAACTAAATATGTATGTGGCCGGTTCTTTGTCAAACAGCACTTACTGGAAAATTGATCGTTTTTATTACGACAACGAAAAATCCGATTCAAAAAGTTTTTTGGGCTTTACTGCCAAAACAGGTGTCAATTATAACCTTACCGATAAACACAACGTTTTTGGCAATATCGGTTATATTTCTCGTGCTCCATTTATGTCGGGCGGTTATTTTGTAACTATTCATACCAGCAATGCCGTAAATAAAAATGCGGTCAACGAAAAAGTTTTTTCGACCGAATTGGGATACGGTTATCGCTCAAAATTTATAACGGCCAATTTGAATCTTTACCGTACCAGTTGGATGGATAAAACAATGGTTCGTTCTTTTGGCTCCAATTCCGATGATGGAGTTGTCAATCTGAAAGGCGTAAATGCTCTTCATCAAGGGATAGAAATTGACCTTGTAAGTAAGCCTATGAAGAATCTCGAGCTGACGGGTATGTTGTCGCTTGGTAACTGGGAATGGACCAGCAACGCTACGGGATATGTATTTAATAAGGATGGCCAGCCAGTAAATGCAAGTGGCTCCACAGTGGATAAAAATGGAAATGTAATCCAAATGTTTTCGGCCGATCATGCATTTGTCAATTTGAATTTAAAAGGTGTTAAAGTGGGCAACTCGGCTCAAACCACTTTTGCTTTGGGTGCAAAATATAATTTCCTGAAAGATTTTTCTGCAGGATTGGATTATACGCATTATGCCCGCAACTATGCCAATTTTACCATAGCGGCTAACGTTGGAACAACCAATTATACCACGCCGTGGAAAATTCCGGCAGCAGGAATTTTTGACTTTAATGCCAATTACAAGTTCAAACTTCAGGGATTTGATGCTACGTTGAATGGCGTGATCAATAATTTGCTGGATCAGGAATATATTACTGATGCTCAAGACTTGACGCCAACAACTTCTGCTTCCGACGAATGGAAAAATACCGCGGTGTTGTATGGCTTTGGAAGAACCTATTCCATCAGTTTGCGAGTTAGATTTTAAGAAAAAATATTTTTAGTCATTCAGCAAAACAACTCAAGAAATAACTGCTTTTTGCGGTATTTTTTTCAACAAGTTTTACAAATAAATTAAAATTACGACATATGAAAAAGCTTTTAATTTTTATCCTGTCATCTGTCATGATTGCACTGACCTTTTCGTCGTGCGATTATAACGAGGAAAATTTTTCGGGCTTGGATGAAATGACAACTTATCAAGAGGCTGTAAATTACGAATATACTATTTCCGAATCCGATTTCACAACCATCATTTCAGCCTTAAGGGCCAATAAAAATGCTCAAGATTCAGCTACTGCCAACTTGTTGAGCAGCAGCAAGATTTTTTCTGCTGCAGCTCCTGCTTCTACTTTAGTGCCTTATGTGCTGAAAAGCAAATTTTTTGGTGCAACGAACGGTTCTGCCGCTAAAGTTACCTATCAGTATAAAACAGGTTCGTACCAGTATTATCTGCTCACCCAGGCCGATTATAAAACTATTTGGCAGCAGGATTTCATTTACGCACTCACGCCTTCCAAATCACCACAAAGTGTGCTACCGGGATTTTTGTCACAAAAGTTTGCTACGGCAAAGGAAGGCGATATTAAAATTTTGGAATATTTATATGCAACAACTGATCCAATAACAACCGAAGATACAATTGAATATTTTTTAGAGAACTTTGAATCTTATGAAGCAGGATCTGGTAAAATTCTGCCTGTTTCTGCAGATAATTCTTTTATTCTGAACAAGGATTTTCTGGGAACAAGAACGTGGGAATGTCGCACATATTCGAACAATAAATATGCACAGGTTACCTCTAATGCTTCAAACAGCGAAAATCAAGTCTGGTTGATAACCAAACAAATTGATTTGACAAATGCCAATGTTCCGTCTTTGACTTTTGATGTAAATGTTGGTTACTATAATGCTGATTGTTTGAGTATTCTGATATCCGATAATTTTGATGGTACGGAAGCTGGCGTTGCCACTGCAACATGGACCGATGTTACATCGAGTTTTACTATTCCCCAAACACCAACTTCCGGTTACGGTACGTTAACTTCTGCCGGAACGTTAAAGCTTTCTGCATTTAATGGGAAGAAAATTTATGTTGCATTCAAATATACAGGAGATGGAAGAGCAGATGCCAGTCCCAAGAAAACTACTACTTATCAGATTGATAATGTTGTGGTTTCGGATATCAAAACGGTAAGTACAGTCACAGATCCTCGCACTCAATTCAGTTATTATATTTATCAAGGCGGACAGTGGAATCTTGTAAATGCTTCTTTTTACCAATTGACAGAAGAAGATTACGCAAATATGGGCGTTGCAACTTTGAGTGCCACTACGGCTCCGGGTTATTTGCCGGTATTGCTCAAAATGAAATTTCCCTTTGCACAGGAAGGAGCTACGAAAGTGGTTGTTTATAAAACAAGTGCCACAAAAAATACAGCCGATGAATATATATACAAGTCGGGAGTTTGGTCGCCTATTTCGCTGATTGAAACCAGAACGGAACAATTTGTTTTTGCAGGCTGGGAGAATGGAGGCTGGATTTTTGACCCAACATTGCGAGTAACCATGAAAAAAGGTACCAATCCGACGGACGATTATATGCTGGTGGTAAATTATGTAAAAGACAACTACGGAACAGAAACTCCTTCTTTACTCGGATACTATGGCACCAGTCTGCAATCGGAATATTATTACGGCTTTGCAGCTTATTATGGCAATATTTCGTGGCGTGAATCCGACAGGGCTAAAGATCCAACTTATGCTGCCCTGACTACTGCCGAAGAAAAACAGAATTATCTGGATGAACGTACAAAAGAAGGGCTGGCCGTTTATTTAAGTCTGAAATTTCCCGATGCACAACCAAAAGTTAGCGGCGTTGATTTGTACTGCTATGTTACAACGGCTATATATAACGGTGTTACTACAACTAATTATGTTTACAAGTATCAGCGTGTGGATGGTGAACCGTTTGGTTGGAAGTATATAGAAAGCAATCCGTTATAATTTTTTCTAATTTTTAGTGTTTTTCAAAAGGCCGGTATTTATTGCCGGCTTTTTGCTTAAGTGATAATCTTTATTCAATGAATTGAGCATTTTCTCCACAAAAAACTATTATCTTTGCCAATACTGAATTTTACAGAATTATTTGAAGTTTACATCGACAAAAAACAAAAAATTGGCTAATTCTAATTAGAATTTTTAATAAAAACACATAAAAACTTATGAGAAAACAATTGAAAATTGCATTGGTAGCACACGATAACCGAAAAGCCGACATGGTGGAATGGGCAGTTTATAATGCCGATATGCTATCACAACACAAATTGATTTGTACAGGAACAACAGGAAAACTCATTCAAAGGGCAATGGAAGAGAAGGGGGTTCAGGTGGATATTACCTGCATGCACTCGGGGCCATTAGGAGGTGATGCAGAAATTGCTGCATTGGTAGTGCAGAAACAGATTAATCTGGCTGTTTTTCTCATTGATGATTTGAATCCACAACCACATGAAGCCGATATTCAAATGTTGCTCCGTCAGTGCAGAATTCATAATGTTCCTATTGCATGTAACCGTTATAGCGCCGATTTGATGATTACCAGCACACTATGGGACGATGAAAGTTATGTTCCGACCGAGCCAAAGTATGTGAAATTTGTCAGAGAAGATTTATTTAATTTTTGAATGAAGGTTTTAGTTTGTCAAAGTGATTTATAATAATTTTCACTTTCAAATAATTGTTTCATTTTCAAAATATTGTGATCAAAAAATCTCGAAAAATCGGGAAAACAATTAAAATAAATATTGATGCAAAACATCCAAGAAAGAATCTCAGCATTGCGCAATGAGATGAAAATAAATGATATTGCCGCCTGCATAATTCCCAGTAGCGATCCGCATGCCAGCGAATATATAGCTGATTATTGGAAAGAACGTGAATGGATTTCAGGTTTTAACGGTTCGGCGGGGACAGTTGTGATTACACAAACAAGAGCTGCTTTGTGGACAGATTCCCGATATTTTTTACAGGCAGAAAATCAGTTGAAAGGTTCCGGCATTGAACTTATGAAGGAAGGATTACCGGAAACATTGAGCTGGACTGATTGGCTGGCAGAAGAGTTGAAAAATAGCGAAAAGGTGGGAATAAATACGCAAATGTTTTCCTACAATACTTTCAATCGTCTGAAGAATGAATTGGGAAAGAAAGGAATTTTGATGATTTCTGTCGATTTGATTGGCAAAATATGGAAAAATCGACCAGCACTGCCTTCACAGCCTTTTTATATTTACGATATTCGATTTGCGGGTGAAACGGCAAGCAATAAACTGGCCTCGTTACGAGAACAAATGAAAAAGAACCAAGCAGATACTTTTGTGATTTCGGCTTTGGATGAAATTGCATGGTTGTTCAACATCAGAGGAAACGATGTGGATTTTAATCCGGTTGTGATTGCTTATGCAATGGTTGAACTCGACAAGGCTATACTTTTTGTCGATCCGAAAAAAGTAACTGACAAAAGCGCTGCCTTTCTTCAAGAACAGGGCATAACCATAGAGCCGTATAACGATATTTATTTGCAACTGAAGAAACTTTCTGCGGACAAAAGAATATGGATTGATGGTTCAAAATTAAATGCTGCACTTTATGAAGCCATTCCGTCACATTGTACAGTTATTAATTCAATGTCGCCGGTTTTGAAAATGAAGAGTGTAAAAAATAAAATAGAACTGGAAGGAACACGGCAGGCAATGATAAGAGATGGCGTAGCGTTGGTAAAATTTTTCAAGTGGCTCGAAGAGAATCTTTTATCTACAGAAATCAGTGAAATTTCTGCTGCGGAAAAGTTGCTCGAATTCAGGCAGCAACAGGATAATTTTGTTTCTGAAAGTTTTGACACCATTTGCGGATATGCCGGACATGGAGCCATAGTCCATTACCATGCCGAGCCGGAAACGGACGTCGTTTTAAAACCTGAAAATCTATTGTTGGTCGATTCGGGAGGTCAATATTTCGATGGAACAACCGATATAACCCGAACCATAGCTTTAGGAATTCCCACCCAGCAGCAAAAAACCGATTATACGCTCGTATTGAAAGGTCATATTGCACTTGCAAAAGCTAAATTTCCGACAAATACACGTGGTTCACAGCTCGATATTCTTGCACACAAATGGCTCTGGGACAATGGTTTGAATTACGGACACGGAACCGGACATGGAGTCGGACATTTTCTTTGCGTTCATGAAGGGCCACAAAATATCCGAATGGATGAAAATCCTGCTGTGCTTTTGCCGGGGATGATTGTTTCCGACGAACCGGGACTTTATCGAACCAATGCTTATGGCATACGCATTGAAAATCTCGTGCACGTCGTGGAAGACGAAAAAACTGAATTTGGTGATTTTCTTTGTTTCGAAACGCTCTCTCTTTTCCCTTACGATCACTCGCTGATTGAACTTTCCATGCTCACTGAAGACGAAATTAATTGGATGAATTCCTATCAGAAAAAAGTGTTGGAAAAGCTTTCTCCTTATTTGAATGAAGAAGAAAAGCATTGGCTGCAGAAAAAATGTGTTTCTTTGTAAATCAGTTTTTTAAAAAAAGAATTGTTCAATTTGCTTTCAAATTGAAATTCCTAAAAAATATCTGACTTACAACAACATAAGTCAGATATTTTTTGTCGAATTGTTGTTTCGCGCTTAGTTGATTTTAATGAATTTACCTGTTTTTATACTCTTTTCGCTGTATGTTTGAACCATATACCAGCCATTGGAAAGTGTTGACACATCCAGCTTTTCTCCCTTATAATTATCTATTTTCATTAAAATTCTTCCTTGCATATCCAAAACTTGTACTTTGGCATTTTGTGCCGACTGTGGAAGGTATATGAAATCTTTGGCCGGATTTGGACAAATTATCAAAGATGTGACTGCATATTTCAATCCGGAAGGCATTTTGGCAACCACACCCGTTTCGGTAATTTCGTAATTGACGTTTTCTACAATATCGGCATCTGTTGTCAATGTTACCGTGTTGACCGATTCCATTGGTTTCCCATCAACATTTACCAGAATTCGATACGAACCTGCCGGCACATTTTCAAAACGATAGTTTCCATTTTCATCAGTTTGTGTATGATCAATAATGGAATTATCTACTGTGTTTTGCAAATAAACATCGTAAATCGGCAACACTCCATTATTATTGATTAGCTGTACTTTTATTATTTGTTGAACAGCCTCCGGTTGGCTGATAACAATTTTACCAACAATTACTCCTTGAGCTGTCGGATTTACAGGTGTTGGAATAGCTTGCATATCAATGCAATATACAACTCCTTCGGCAAGTGGATCGGTATTGTAAGGTATAGCAGTTGCATTTTCCCAAAGTAAAACGTTAGGATAGTAAGTATTCAATCCGTTTTGATTTTGCAGTGCCTTCAAATAATAAACGCCTTCGCCCAACTCGATTTCTTGTTTACCATCAGCATTCATCGTAATTTTATCAAGTGTAATGAGCTCATTGTCGGTTTGTTTCAGGATTTGCATATCTGCGCCCGGCAATGGATTGCCACCAAGCTTGATTTGGGTTTTCAACTTACCTGTACGATAGTAGGAGATATATTCATCCGATACCGGACGGCCATATTTGTCGTTGGCTTTTCTTAAAAAAATCGGTAGATTATCAGCATAATAGGAAGAATAAAGCATCATAAAATCGGGCAGGTTGATAATGATTTCGTTATCTTCGTTGATAACCAGCAATCCTTTTTCTGTTCCGGTAAATACAAATTCAATTTTTTCGTCGGCACAAGTCGAATAGTAATTTGCAGTTTGGAAAGTCCATGTGCTTTTGTCGGGAATAGGAATAGATTTATAGGTACTAAAATCTTCGTTCATTATTACCAATGCATCGTCGGTAAATTTTACGAATTTCACGTTTCCATTTTTGTCTTTAATCAAATCGTTAAATTCTCCAATTACTTCAAAGTTGGGAATACTTAATGCTTCAATAGCTCCTGTTTCCCAATTCCAACTCAATGCCACATCTTTGTCCTGTTGTGGTAAATATACTACGCCACTGATACTGAGATCGCCGTCGATAGTTTTAATCAACTCTCCATTTAGATTTACCAGGTAGATTTTGCTATTGTAAGTTGTAGCTCCATTTCCATCTTTTGTTTGATAGGTAACCGTGTGATAGAAGTAAGCAGCATGTTTTCCGAAAAGAGGTTGATAAGTACTGGCTGAATATAAATTTTCGATGGGGATATCGTATCCGACATTTGAAATTTTTTTGTACAGTGAAAAATCTTTGTTGTAAATCCACATGTCAAGTGCATTTTCATGATTTCCTGAGGAATGTCCGTTATAATATCTTTCAAAGTTGTTGTTGGTAGTGAGTATTCTTTCTTCTCCGTCAATATTGAAAAATAGATTTTGCTCATTTGTTGCATAATAAATTCCGGACTGCATTCCGTTGAAATTCGAGAAAGTCGTGCCTCGTGGAAAAGTAAAAATTGTTTGGCCTGTAGCCACATCAGTTACCACCGAAGTATGTACCTGAAAAGTTTCCCAACCCGATCTTCCAGTTTCGGGATCATTCCAGAAGATTGTATCCCAGTCCTGACAGTCGGAAATTAGCCTGTTTTTTCCATCTTGCATATAGAGTTGATAACCCATCCATGAAGTTGGCACTTTGCCAACTTGTTGCTGGTTTTCGTCCATAATATGAATGTCTTGAAAAAACCTAAAACCAGATTCATCATCAACAAATCCTTCAGTTTGGTAAAGAAAATAATATCGAGCCTGGTTGTCAATTAAATTCTCTGCAACACTTACTCCTCCATGACCGAAGAAGAATTGTGCGCCATCAGCAGGAACGGGCGCTTGAAAATTCTTAAAAAGCATAAAATCAGGTAAATAAATCGACGCGGAAAGCTCTGATGTTGTGTCGGTTACCGGTATTTGATCAATTTTTAACAGAACTTCCCCTGCTTTTTTCAAATCAAATTTTTTAACAAAAGCCGTGTTATCGTGGTCTAATTGTTTTCCGGGTCTGTATTGTTGACCATACATGAAGGAAATTGCTCCCAACAAACCGAATAGAATAAGTAGTTTTGTTCTCATGGCATTATTAATTTAAGTTAGTGTTTCTAAAATACTTTCAAACAAAATTAATCAATACTCACGAAGATAGGTAAGCATTTGGTACAAATTTTCAAGCAAATCGTAAAAATCTTAAAGATTCTACAGTAAATCCCAGATTCAGCATAGAGAAAACACGGTTAAAACTAATTGTAAGTTAGTCTATAAAGTTCGGAATTTAGCCTAATTGTTTATAATGAATAAGTTAACGAGAGTTTGGTAGATGAAGATAAATATTATACAAGCAATTATAAATAATAAGGTAATAAGGTTGATGAAAAGGATGTATTCATATGTTACGAAGGTTAGTTGTGTCAAATAAGGTCTTTATATTCAGAAAACGAACCTTGTTTT
>Ga0208826_1001646_pt1 | contig 18279 bp, 20 predicted proteins | sample AD_UKC115_MetaG_FD_184451 | JGI IMG/M metagenome (GOLD analysis project Ga0208826, IMG submission 184451) | Active sludge microbial communities of municipal wastewater-treating anaerobic digesters from Hong Kong - AD_UKC115_MetaG (SPAdes)... | ecosystem: Engineered > Bioreactor > Anaerobic >...
AATGACTTAGCAATAAAGCTTTCAGCTCATTTTTGTTAATGTCTATCGGGATATTCAATTCATGTTGGATAGCTATTGCTCTGTCAAACAAAGAATCTGATTTACCAAAAGACAATCTAAAATAGTGCATAGGACACCATATTGGACGTTTGGAGTAATTTAATAAAGTCATATAAAGTGCTGATTATAAGCATTATAAGTTCATTATAATAAATCGGGGTATATTCGGATTTTAGAAATTTTATGCGTAACTTTATGCGTAGAAATTTAAAGGAAACCGATTATGCCAGTTACAGTATACCTCGAAAACCGGCCGAGCAAGAGGACAAAAGAGAACGCCATCAGGGTGCAGTTGTCCGTGAAGGGTGTAACCCTTCAGTCTACGATTGGCTATTCCATCAATGCTGACAATTGGAGGGATAACAAGGTCAAGCCGAAAAGCTACAAGAATGAGAAGGGCGTGGAAGCAGCCAAGATCAATGAGGCCCTTGAGAGCATCAAGCATCATTTCTCGACATGGGAAAATAGCTTGAAGGAGAAGCCCACGAAAGATGATCTGAAAAAGCATCTGAAGCTTGCCCTGGAGATGAAGGTCGAGGAGAATCCGATTCCGGCCAAGGTGAGGAAGATTGGTTTCTTCACCCGGCTGGACGAATTCATCAAGGAGGAGAGCGCAGCCAACGGCTGGGCCTATGCCACCATCCAGATTTGGCACACCTTCAAACAGCATATGCAGAAGTTCAATCCCAAGGTCACCTTCGAGTTCTTCACCGAGAGCGGAATTAACAAGTGGGTGATCTACCTTCGCAATAAAGGGCTGGAGGAAAAGAGCGTCCAGAAGCATTTTCACAACTTGCGCTGGTTCCTTTATTGGGCCATCCGGAAGGGGTACACAAAAGAAGAGACCATCAAGCGCTACCGTCCTAAGTTCAAGGTTCTGGAGAAGCCAGTCATTTTCTTGACGAAGGAAGAGCTGCTGCACCTTTACCATTTCCAAATCCCTGGCAATGGGACTGAGGTGACATTGAAGGATATGAATGGAGAGGAGTACAAGAAGACGGTCGAGGATGCCGGTGGTCTTGCCAAAACAAGGGACTGCTTTTGCTTCTGCGCCTTCACTTCTCTCCGGTATTCCGATATGGCAAACCTGAAGAGGACGGACATCGAGGGGAACACTATGTATATTACAACGATGAAGACTTATGACCGACTGCCAATCGAGTTGAACAGTTTCGCACAGGACATCTTGGATAAATACAAGAATTGCAACTTCCCGAATAACCTGGCACTGCCTGTCTTGCCGAACCAGCTGATGAACCGGTACCTGAAATCCCTTTGTGAGCTGGCTGGATTCAATACCCCTATCGCCCGCACCTGTTACCGTGGTGGCGAGCGTGTCGAGGAGACCTTCCCCAAGTATGAAATGATAGGTACCCACGCCGGCCGCCGCACCTTTATCTGCTTTGCCCTCTCCAGCGGCATCCCTCCCCAGGTTGTTATGAAGTGGACCGGGCACTCGGATTACCAGTCCATGAAGCCCTATATTGCCATCGCTGAGAAGACCAAGGCCGATGCAATGAAACTCTTCGATACGGAAATGAAAAAGTAAGCGCCCTATGACCCAGACAGACATCAATATTCTCAGCCTCCAGATTGACGCGAAGAAAGCAGCCGAGGTGGCCCAGATGCTACTCGATTCCGATAAGAAAACGATGGACGTGAAGCAATTCCTTGCCTTCACGGTCCCCAAGATTGCCGACTGGCAGCAGCAGCTGGAGCGCCTGAAGGAATACGCCACCAGGCGGTATCTCGCCAACGCCTCGGAATTCTCCAACTTCATGGGCGTCAGCCGGACCACCACCAACACGTGGAAGCACCTTGGCTACATTGTCCAACAGGGAAACAAGATAGACATCCAGGGCACCGTCCAGCTCTGGGAGAACCTTCGATGGCTCTTCTGATATTGTAAGAAGAAATGACGGATGCCGCTATCTGGCGGCAATGAGGAAAGAACCTTCGTGATATTGGCTCCTGTACCCGGTCCTGCCATCCAGCAGGACGAACCGGGCGTACACCTGGTACTGGCCCAGCTCGAATCCAAACTGCTCCACATACCCCGGGATCACGATGGAGACGACTCCTGCAGCAGAGTCTCCTTCAGCCAGGTAGTTCCTGAGGAGCCCCAGATGCCGGCAGCGTCCAGGAGCATTTCTTCACCAAGGATTCTTATCGGAAACAGGCCTTGTCTACATTGCGCGAGTGCCTTGAATATTATAAGATAGAGGGTTGACCATTGCGGTCAACCCTCTATCTTAACCGAGGACCTCGAATGTGAAATCTGCCTGCTGGCAACAGGCTTTCTGGTAGTCGAAGCCGTAGATTCGCATATAGACTTCCTTCAGTTCTTTAGCGCCGTTGCTGAATGGAGAAGTAATGTGCTGTTGGGTAGTAACGACCACGGACATATCCGGAGTCAGGACAAGGCCATTGGACCTCTTGATGCGTTTGGGCGTAACTTTGAATACTTTTGCCATAATTATTTTTGTTTGTATTGGACAACAAATGAAGCAAACCACATTGCCAATGTACGGCAGTTTATGAATGCAATAGAAGCTTCTCGACAAAAATAAGAAAAAAAAATAAGCCACCGCGCATGCTGCCACATTTTAGCAGGTGTGGCGTTTAACTTTGCAGCCAGAAAGATAAGAAATCTTGTATTATGGCAAACGTAAAAGACAACTTCACAGTGCTTTCCGCGATTGCGGAAATCATTTAATCGGCTTCATACGAGGAGGAGGAGAAGTTTGGAGGCACCTCTGAGTACTACCGCTTTGATGAGAAATTATTGGAGGAGGTTCATGATCCTGCAGAATTCCTCGCTGGTAAGATGGACATTACTCCGAAGCAAGCAGTATTATTTTCCATTATAGTTGAAATGTCCAAGTGCGATGATTTCTCTAAAAGGGAGCTTGCGGATAAACTCAAGACAAGCTTTATTCAACTATTGTCGTATGAGGATGACCTAAAGGCGTTGGAAAGTGCTCTTGTCATTAAAAGAGGCCTCTGGGGAAAGATTCGAGTCGGGGAAGAAGTACTGCGTTGCCTGGAGAAGAATAAAGCATTTAAGAGACCTGCCATCACAGACCTTAAAACATTCACCATCTTATCCAGAATGACTCGTCTATTCCGAGATATACGAAACCATGAGGTGGATAAGGAGCTTGCCTTAAACGAAATGGATGCCATGATTCTGGCAAATCCGGCAACCAGCATTGCTAAAGCCGCAAACAGATATGGAATATTGAAAGAGGGGGTAAAAGAAAGCGAATTCTACGATGAAGATGAAGGATGGCAATACTTTCATAATCTTGACTATGAGGATTGTATGTGCCCGGCCGAGCGATTACTCTTCTATGCCCTATGTTACCGGTATCATGATTGTGATGATGATTATTGTGGTTGGTGGGATTTCCGGGACTTCTTTGATGATAATACACTAGAGAATCTTCAACAATACTATAAAGACGAAGAGCTTAGCCTACAAAAGAATAATGTTATCACGTATGCCACTCGTGATGGTATGTTTGTCAAAGATCATTTCAAGATTGAGGACTCGGTCAAAGAAGAGATTCTTGCTGATTGCGGCGGTCTTCATGAGGGAGCGCCAATGGCCGGTCTGTTGAAGCACGATTCTCTGGAGGAGAAGCCTATGTTCTATGACCATCCAGTAAAGGAGAGCTTGACCACATTATTTGACCTGCTCTCGGAGAAAAGGTATGCGGAAGTAAGGAAAGCTCTTGAGGACAAAGGTATGCGTTCAGGATTCACGTGCCTTTTCTATGGGAGTCCTGGCACAGGGAAGACGTAATCCGTCTATCAATTGGCACGCAAAACATGGCGTGACATTATTATGGCAGACGTGGCCAAACTGAAAAGTATGTGGGTTGGAGAGAGCGAGAAAAACCTGAAACGGCTATTTGCCAGCTATAAGAAGCTCGTTCAGGATTCTTCAATTACGCCGATATTATTATTCAATGAAGCAGATGCAATATTCGGAATCAGGAAATCGGGAGACGAAGGAGCGGTCGATAAGATGGAAAATAGTCTTCAGAACATAATACTTCAGGAGATGGAAGACTTGAAGGGAATCCTGATAGCTACGACGAACCTTACGGAGAACCTGGACAGAGCTTTCGAGCGCCGGTTCCTTTATAAAGTGAAGTTCAACAATCCATCAGCGGATGTCAAGTGCCAAATCTGGAATGCAATGATGCCGGAGTTGCCGGAAGCAGATGCCCATTATCTTGCCGAGAAATTCGATTTTAGTGGTGGACAGATTGAAAATGTAGTCCGTAAGAAGACGATCCAGGCTATCCTGACCGGCCATGAGCCGGAAATGGAGGCTCTACTAACTTTCTGTTGTGAAGAAATGATCGGTGCGAGAAATCAGCAAAGAAAAATCGGTTTTTGATCCTCGCTGCCGCATTTTGGCATTAATTATCTCTATATTTGCAAATAGATAACAGACACTTGCACTATGGCTAAGAACTATTTCGACAGGTATGTTTGGTTGATTGATGTCATCAACCGTCACGGGCATATCTCTCGCGAGGACATCAGCTACCTTTGGTCGCGCAGTCCCTTGAACACGGCAGGGGAAAATTACCTGCCCGAAAGGACTTTCCACAACCACAGGGAAGCCATTTTCGACACCTTCGGTATTGAGATCAAGTGTGACCGGTCGCTTGGCTATTACATCGCCAACAGCGATGATTTGGAGGCGGACGGCATCCGCCAGTGGCTCCTGGAGTCATTGTCAATGAACAACCTACTCAACGAGACAAAGGATATGCGCGACCGCATCCTCTTTGAGAAGACCCCTTCCTCGCAGAAATGGCTTCCGGTCATTGTAAACGCAATGCGCGACAGCAAGGTCATCGAGATGACTTACCAGAGCTTCTGGCGAGACGAACCGAACACCTACAAGGCAAAGCCTTATTGCTTGAAACTGTTCAAGCAGCGCTGGTATATGCTGGCCAAGAGCGAAGGAAAGGATGAGCCCCGAATCTATTCCCTTGATGAGAGGATGCTTAATGTGGTCCAGACCGACCAGGATTACAAACTTCCCGCAAAGTTCAATGCGGAGAAGTTTTTTGCAGATTATTTCGGTATTATTGTGGGGACAGATTACGAGCCTACGGAAGTGATAATTAAAGTTGCGAAGGACCAGGAGAAATATTTTGATACCCTTCCGCTGCATGACTCCCAGCGCAAATTGGAGGCCGAATCGAATGAGGACTATACGGTATACCGATATCACTTGGCTACAACCTTTGATTTCAAGCAGGAAATCCTTAGCCGCGGCCCTGCAGTAACGGTTCTATCTCCGGAATACTTCCGTCAGGAAGTGCTGGAGGACATCAAGAATATGATTTCCAACTACTGACTATGAAAGACTTCGCAGCAATTGATTTCGAGACCGCCAATGAGTGCCGTTCAAGTGTGTGCAGCGTGGGTGTGGTGATTGTACGCGATGGCCAGATTGTGGACTCATTATACAGCCTGATCCATCCGGAGCCGGAGTACTACCAGTGGTTCTGCCAGCAGGTCCACGGTCTTTCTGAGGAGGATACTGAAGACGCTCCGGTATTCCCGTATGTCTGGGAGAAGATTGCCCAGAAGATTGAGGGCCTGCCGCTTGTGGCACATAACAGCCCCTTTGACGAGGGGTGCCTGAAAGAGGTGTTCAAGGTGTATCAGATGGATTACCCGGACTATGAGTTCTACGATACGCTGGCGGCCTCCCGTCAACATTTCGGTTACAGCTTGCCTAATCACCAACTCCAGACAGTGGCAGCCGCGTGTGGATATGATTTAACGAATCACCATCATGCCCTTGCTGATGCAGAGGCTTGTGCCCATATAGCAATCAAACTCCTATAACTATGAATGATCTAGTAAACAAAGCCAACTCTATCGAAGAAGACATCAAAGGAATGTCCATTCTAGAGCAAATCCAATACGCCGCAAACCTCTTCCAGGAAATGAATGAGGTTAGAGGTGAAGCGATGGGTGATATGAATGTTTTCATCAAGGCACAAACAAACGTAGAATGTGTATGGCATTGCCTGGCCGCCGAGTATAGGGGCTCGATGGTCAAAGAACTTGAGCGCAGAGTTGCTGAAACGTCCTACTGCAGTTTCGCCGAGACTGTGGGGAACGAAAGCCCTCGTCCGGTTCTTGTGTCTATCTCTGAGCAGTATGTTGCAGAGATAGAATTCAAATGGAATACAACTCTGCGAATTCATCTTTATCAATACGTTAAGGATGGTTATGGTTCAAAGACAATGTATGAAGTCATCCCTCGATGGAAGGTTATTCCGGAATGGATAAAATCATCTTCAAAGTTCAACAGAGGGCATTTTGAGAAAGAAGTAGACCATGAAAACTGGATCGATGTCCTGATGGGCATTGCTGCAGAGTTGAGGGAACACAGCAAGGATGTAGTCACCATGTGCAATCTCTCCTCAAATCTTGACGAGGATGGAAAAGCGAAGATAGTCTACAAGAACTGGAAAACGAAAGGACGCATATTGTCTCTCACCAAAGAAATGCCGGTAGCGAACATATATCATGCGAAAAAAGGGGAACAGCCAAGCTATGAAAGTTCTCCGTTTGTACACGGCTCAAATGGTACCTATGTAGAGAATGTACAGTCGTACTGGAGTTTGAATATCAAGATCAAGAGGCCCTCTCTCGAGGTGTCGCAGCCCCTCAAGACAAACATAGACATCCACGACTATATCACTCAATCACTAATGCCCAGACTTGAATGGGGCCGGATTACTGAGCAAAGACTTAAACGACTGAATGAGATTCTTGCCGGGAAAGATATGGAACTCGTGACCACTGATACTACAGAAGCGGCTCTTTACCGCAACTTCCTTCCGGTTGGATTTAGGACCTGGGGAGACTATCTCGACAGCATTATCCTGCCCAAGATATAAATATGCCAACCTTGTCCACCGGTGGACGGTGTGGACAGGGTGGACAGTGGTGGACAACAAACGCAAGAATGCTCGGCGAGGCCGGGCATTCTGCGTTAGAGGGAGGAGAGGTAGGTGGTGATGCCGACCACATGGAGGTCAACAAGGGCCTGGTGGCCGGGGGCGCTGAGGAGGAAGGCGTAGTCCTCGAGGTTGTCCTGGAAGAGGTTTTCCGTGAGGGCGGCCGGGCATAGGGTATGGCGTAGGACGTAGAAGTCCTTTTCGATGTCGGGGTCTCCGTCGGTGTAGTCGGTGCGGAGGCGCATGCCGGGGAGGTGGAACTTGGCGGCATCGTAGAGGCAGGAGGCGAGGCGGTCTGCGCCGGTGTCGCCACGGGTGGTGAAGCAGGACCAGCCGCGGGCATCCATCCAGCGGTCGCCTTTGCCGGCGGCGTTCAGGTGGAGGGAGAGGAGGATGACGTTGGCGGTGCCTTCTGCCAGGCAGATGTCGTTGACACGGCGGCAGCGTTCCTGGAGGGAGATGTCTTCGTCTTCGGGGACGATGATGCGGGCGTCAAGGCCCAGGGCGGTGAGACGGGACTGGATGCTCCGGGCCAGGGAGCGGTTGTAGGCGTACTCGCGCAGCCTTCCGTCGGGCGAGCGCTTCCCGGGCGTGCCGATGCCGTGGCCGGGGTCGAGAAGTGTAATCATAGCTGGTTTTGTGTTTAGGTTTGTACCCTTAAGTTACACAAAATCAGCGAGAAAAACAAGGTAAAAATAGATAAGTTTGGGGCTATCTTGCGACTAAAGTTCAAGCCCCTCGGACGCCTCGAGAACTTCCAGCAGTGCTACCTTGAATTTTTGAAGCATTGTACCATCTTGCAGTTCCATAAGGGTATTTGCGTTATTCCACTCTTCTGCTCCCTTGAATGATTTCCAAAACCAGCTCTCGTTTTTCTTGTTGAAATTAAGTCGTTCCGCCAGTTCTATAGCTCCAGGGACCTTTCGGATGTCTTCGACGTGCGGGTATTTAACGATACCGATAATGTGGTCGCCAAGAGGACGACGATCGAATTCGGTACTCAAACGTACTTGATGCCAATCCTTGTGTACAAACTCGAATCCTTGCCAGCTTTCATTTACCCAGTCGCAATAATCGCTTACACATTCAAAGGGTAAGTTTTCCTTGACAAGCATTTCTTTCAACGCATCGAGAAACCGATTAAGAAGAGTGTTTTTTACCTTGTCGGAACTGTTTATAATGGCGAAGAAGGCATCAAGGTTTTCTTTCTGGGAAAGGAAGTCAACCAGATCATTATTTGTTTCCATATTCTGGTCTGTAAGATTTTTCAACGTGGTGATATACTGTACGATTGTCTCGCGGATAACTGGTAGTCTCGCGGAAATGCCAAGACATTCCTCCAGCCAAAGAAGGATGTCTGATTTGTAAGATAGCGAAACAATATTTTCTTCTTTTAATCCTCCTTTCGAGTAATCAGAGGGTAGGTGTCCATCCAAAGTGAGATACACCAGGCGGACCTTTTCAGAAACGCTTTCCTTAAACTGCCGTTTGGCAAAGTTATAATACCGGAGCATCTGGTTTTCCTGGTCACCGGCGTAGATCTTATTCTCAATTATGATGGCATGTTCTTCATCGGTGATATACAGGTCAATGCGACCTCCAGTAGTATTTGTGACAGGACCGATATACTTTTCTACTTCAACAATTGCCTTCTGTGGGTTAATGAAGTTCTGCTCTACATTCAACAGAGGAATGCTTAGAAACGACTTAAGAAAAGCGTCTCCGGTTCCATGCCATCTCGTAGAGAGAAATGAGGCCAGTATGGATGAGTGTAGACGGACTTCGGAAGAAGTCAAATTCATGACATCAAAGATATTGTACAGAGAGCCATCCTGTTGGCGAATTATCTCCAGTTCTTTGTTTTTCTCGACAAATACCCTGACTATATCAAGAAGTCTTCTTACCTGTTCGTTATGGTCCATATTAAAACAGAATTGCAATAAAACAGTGTAAAAAAGTTTTGAGGATTAGGGAAGGGTTATTCGATATTCAGACTGGCGGCAGTTTGCTTGAAGAGCTTGGCCTTTTCGAAGAACCACGCGGCGGCTTCGGGCCATTTAGAGCGGTTCTTGACGTCTATGTTGTGTGCGATGAGAATGCGACTGGATTTGCCGGCATCTCGAAATTCGACCTCTTCTCCGAATGCCTTATCGAAGGCCTCTTTCCGAGTTTCGAACTTGTGAAAAAGATCCTTGTCTGCAGGGATATAAAGACCAGCGTCTATCTTTTTCTTCTGGGTGTTAATGTTGAGACTGATGTAATAGGAAGAGGTTCCACAACTCAGGTCATACCAGTGCTGAAGCTGGGGCTTGCGAAGGTTGAAGTATTTTCCAAAGTCGGGATTTGCGGCCATCTGGTCGTTGAAGGTCTGCCAGAATTCAACTTTGAGCTTTTCAGTCTCGGACATTCCCTCGATAGACTTCATAGTCTTGGCCCAGTCGTTGGGTTTCTCGACCACATTGAATTTAGGGGCCAGCAGGGAGTCATTGATCTGCCACAGCTCGATTTCTACGAGGAAGAAGCCGATATTAGAATCGGTGTGCTGGTTGAGCCACTCGATAGCTTGACGATGTTCGTCACGTGCCCTCTTCACAATCCAGATGACTACTTCAGCGCCTTTGCCGGAGGCGTATGTAATGAGTTTGCCGAGGTGGTCATGGTTGGTGTCTTCCAGCTGGTTCTCGATGATAATCTTCCGGCCTGAGCCGCTTTCTGTGGCATAGAGATCTACATTGAAACTACCAACGGAAGATTCACGCTCTTCCAGGTCAATGTCGATACCCACGGCGTTGCTAAGTTCTTCCAGGTTGGCATCCTCTGCAAGCCATTTGGTGAAATCATTAGCCTCATGGGGCCAAACAGTGCGCAAATCACTGATGCGCTTCATTTTACCGAGTTCCATATCTATTACTTTTCTTTTTTCTTATCTTCTATGTCCTGCTCGTACTTCAAATATGTCTTCTTGAGTTGGTCAAAAATGTCGGCACGGGTCTCAGGGGTATTATCTTTCCGGTTGTTGGAGAGCTGGGGAGCGAAGTCGTCCAGGCCTTCATTGATGGCGATTCCGAATGCGGCAAAGACTTCCTCTTCTGTGGGCTTGCCACCGCTTTCGCGCTCAAAGAATCCTTCTTTATGCAGCGCTTTGATGACGCGGATGAAGTTCACCTTGTTGCCCTTGAAATCTTTCAGCTGAATGGCTGACCTGCCTTTCGGTGCCGGCTTGCGGGACCTGGTCTCGGTGGAGGGAGAGGCGGGCTCGGGCTGGCCACCGACAATTATTGTGTTGACGGAGCCGGAGTGGTCGTTGATGATGCCGTTATTTTGGAGGACGCCTTCTACTTTCATTCTTTGATCTGTTTTTCCGAGTCGGCGTCGGGGAGTTCCAACTGGATGGTTGACGATGAGAAATCGTTGATAGTACCGGTGTTTGTAAGGCCGTGAATGTGGTTCTCGGTCTTTTGCCCAACGATGTCTCCCTGAATCTTTACCTCTACTTTGGCTGTGACAGCGGCCTGTTTCTTCTTCTATTGACACAAACCAATAAAACTTGTATGTGGCTACTGTATTGTTGTAGATTTGTGCCAATAATCTCGTATCGAGGTTTTTATCTGTTGGTAGATTCATTAGCAGTTTAATTTTTAGTATTCTTCAAAACTATTTCTAACTCCTTACTCGCTAACTCTTTCTCATCGTTCAACACTTCGGCTACTTTATCTGCTAACAAAATATGAACAATGAGGTTTTGTCATTCGAATACAATTGGGAAAGGGCAATTACTTACTAAGGTATCGATATTTGATTTCCCGATTCAATTTTACAACCTATCGCATTGCATAGCCTTTCATCTCCGATTTTATGGGTGAATAGTATCTCTTGTTATTTTTTTTTACTTTTTTATTTTGTGAAAAATAAAATCAACATAAGCAAAGGTAACCAATTACTCACAAATTTAATAAAACGAAAATGAAAGATTTTCAACCTAAAAAGCAAAGGAAATATTCGATTTTGACAACTTGTGTCAGAAAGAAAAAACAACCCAAAAGAATTGCTTTTTGAATGTGTCGAATTTTAGGCATTTTTGTACTTGTCATGCGCATAATGAATCAGGAGACCCTGAAGGGTGAAACGCTTAATGTGGTTTTCGGCCGTTTTGGGAGAAATTCCCAATTTTTGAGCAACAGCGAAATAGGATTGCCGATTGGCCGAAGAAAATATCACGACAAAAGCCGAACATTTTTGATAGATTTGAATGTTGGGTAATAAAAAAATCCCGCTCTGTCGGGCTGGATTTCATTTACATGTAAACAATTGCAGAACTATTTCATTCTTGAAAGCTGAGCTTTTACCTGTTTAATTACTTCCACCGGGTAGGGAACGCGAATGGGATCATTGATAAAAATTTAATCCTTAAAAATAAAAAATCTGATTTTGTTGTCACTATTATGAACAAATATTTGAAACAATTTGTCTTATTATGAACATTAGTTCATAATAAGTTGTATATTTAGACTTGTTTTTATTTTAAAACCAGAAAACTGAAGTTTATTATGCTACATCCCCAACAAAAACGAAAAATAGTTGCTCCTCCATTAATGTAGGGTTTTAAGCCATTTGGTACCCCTCGTAGAAAACTTGAGTCACTGATCCTGCAATACGGTGAGTATGAAACAATACGATTATTAGATATTGAGGGGATAATGTAGATTTTGGTCGGATGTGGTATAGTAGTTGGAAATGTAACAAACTGATAGATGGCCTTGAAAATAACATACAATGTAAAAATTGCAAGACTTACAGGAAAGATGAATTGACCCCAATAAATGAATATGATGAGAATAGTGGTATTAGCAGATGACAGAAAAATAAGTTCTGACTTACAAACAGAACATGGGCTTAGTGTCTATATTGAAACGGATCAGTACAAAATATTATTGGATACCGGAGCTTCAGACATATTCATACAAAATGCAAAAAAATTGGATGTAAATCTTCAAGCAGTGGATTATGTATTTATTTCTCACGGTCATTCGGATCACATAGGAGGATTATCCTATTTTCTGGAATTAAACACAAAGGCAAAAATCATAATGTCACCAGCCATTCAATATCAATCTTATTTTTCTAACCGAGACGGATTACACAGTATCAGTACAAGTATTGATTTTAATGCTTATTATGACCGGATCATTTTTGTGGAGAAAGAACTTTCAATTGCAAACGAAATAGAGATATATTCTAATCAATCAACAAAATATGCACCTCCTTTAGGCAATAAGAATCTTTTTCGTAAAGAGAAAAACGGAGAGTTAATCTCTGATGATTTTAATCATGAATTGATTTTTACTATTGGCAAAGAGAAACTTCTTGTTTATACTGGGTGTGCACATAATGGTTTGCAAAATATTTTAGAAACTGTTAAGGCTAATACATCAACGCCTATTTGTTGGATAGTAGGTGGATTTCATCTGCTTACATCTCAAAAAGGAATTTCTTATGAATCTAAATCGGAGATAATTGCAATAGGAAATTCGTTGTTAACCAAATATCCCAATACAATATTTTTTACAGGACATTGTACGGGGAAGAATGAATTCTTGACATTATCTCAAATTCTTACAAATCATTTATTCCATTTCTATTGTGGATATTCAAAAAATCTATAATACATTAATCATAATAAGATATGAAAATTGCAATAACATCAGAAGGGAATAGTCTCAATTCGTTAATTGATCCCCGTTTCGGCAGATGTGCCTTTTTTGCCATTTACGACACAGATACCCAAAATACTGAATTTATACCAAATCCAGCAAAAGAATCTTCAGAAGGAGCTGGACCTGCTGCCGTGCAATTTATCGCTTCAAAGGGAGTAAAGAAGATTGTTGCCGGAGAATTTGGGAGTAAAATCAAATCTTTGCTCGATAATCTTCAAATTGAGATGCTAAACGACAATGGTAAAACTATTTCTGAAATTATAAAACAATTTTAAAAGAGTAAAAAATGGTGAATCTTCAGGTTCTTTTATTGAGAAAATTCAGGAAATACTATTAACTTATCAAATGCTGTTCAAATTCTTAATGAAGAACTTGAGGATGAAAAAGACATTGAAGATTGTATAAACAGCATTAAATTAACTAATTAAAGGAGGAAAAATTATGGGATGTGCAAATGGCGTAAAGCCACGAAAAAAAGTTCAGATTGAAAGTAACGAATTATTAAATCAAACACGAATGGAGGGAAAATCTATGAGTTCTACAATGGTAAGGCAAGAAATGCCAAAATTTACAATGGATGCTTATGATGCAAAGACAGGTCATTTTAAAGAAGTTTCAAGTGACGATTACAAAGGGAAATGGACGGTAATTTGTTTTTATCCGGCCGACTTTACATTTGTATGCCCTACTGAAATTGCAGCAATGAACGCTCATTATGATGAATTTCAGGCGTTAAATACAGAGATTTTAGCTATTTCTGTTGATTCCAAATTTTCGCATAAAAGATTTGCTGAAACAGAACCTATTTTAAAAGGCTTAAAGTTGACAATGGGGGCTGATTCAAATCATGAAGTCAGTCGTGCCTTCGGTGTACTTATTGAAGAAGAAGGCGTAGCTTTAAGAGGTAGATTTCTTTTCAACCCTGATGGAGTTTGTGTAGCACAAGAAGTTCAGGCCGATTCAGTGGGTAGAAATGTAAATGAATTTATTAGACAAGTACAAGCATGGCAATATGCCTCTAAAACTGGTGAAGTTTGTCCGGCAGGTTGGAGACCAGGTAAAAAAACGCTTCCTGTTAACACTGATGCTGAGAAAATGACAGGGCGTGTGGGCGATTATATTACAATAGAAGAGATTTTAAGTTAATAGACTAAAAATATTACAATGATACAAACTGATGTATTAGTAATTGGTGGCAGTGCGGCTGGAATGGTTGCCGCACTTACCGGAAAATCGTCTTGGAACGATAAAAATTTTATTCTTGTAAAAAAGCAAAGAGATGTAATGGTGCCTTGTGGAATTCCGTACATTTTTGGCACTTTAGACAGTAGCCAGCTGAATATTATGCCGGTAGACAGCATGCTGGCAAAAGCAGGAATTGAATCGATTGTAGATGAAGTCACTACTATAGAAAAAGAACAAAAAAAGGTAAAACTGGAAAGTGGCGAAGAAATTCATTATGACAAATTAGTAATTGCAACAGGTTCAATATCAGTTATTCCCAAGTGGCTTAAAGGGACAGAACTCGATAACGTATTCATTATTCCCAAAGATAAGACCTATCTCGATGAGATGAAAGCAAAAATAGCAAACTTGAAAAAGGTTGTTGTTATTGGAGCTGGTTTTATAGGTGTTGAATTGTCAGATGAGCTAAATAAAAGTGGACATGAGATTACTTTAATCGAAAAAGAAAATTCTATTCTTGCAGCAGCTTTTGATGAAGAAGTTTCGGTTAAAGTCCGCGAAATAATTGAAAGCCGTGGGGTTAAGGTCGTAACTGGTAATGGAATCAAAGCAATCACAGGAAGTTCAAAAGTTGAAAAAGTTCAGCTCGAGAATGGTGATATTTTGGACGCTGACGCTGTTATTCTTTCGATGGGATATGTGCCCAATACAGAACTTGCAAAAAAATCGGGAATTTATGTTGATGAAAATAATTTTATTGCAGTGGATGAGTATATGCGAACCCATGAAAAAGATGTTTTTGCTGTTGGTGATTGCGCACAAAAAAGAGATTTTATTACTCGTAAACGAGTTTCTACCATGCTTGCTTCAACAGCTTGTGCTGAGGCCAGAGTAGCAGCTATGAATTTATATGGTATTAATGTAGTGAAAACCTTCAGCGGAACTATTAGTATTTACTCTACAGCTATTGGCGATTGGGGATTTGGAACAGCCGGAATTACAGAAATAAGAGCAAATAATGAAAATATTTCTGTGGTTACCGGATTGTTCGAAGGAGTTGACCATCATCCTGGAAATTTACCGGGGACTCACAAACAGTTAGTTAAACTTGTTGTAGCAAAAAATTCAGGTGTTATTATAGGTGGTGAAGTTATTGGTGGATTGAGTGCTGGCGAACTAACAAATTTGATTGGGTTTGCCATCGAAAATCACATGACTGTTAATACCATGCTTATTTCTCAAATTGGCACACATCCTTTTTTAACTGCTTCACCGGCTGCTTATCCATTAATCAAAGCAGCTGAAATAGTTGCTGCAAAAATAAAATTAATTTAAAGATATAATAATTGGGGTTTTAATATTTTTAATTTAACTTTTTCTTTTTATGAAAATTGCAATAGCAAGCGGCAAAGGCGGGACTGGAAAGACATTTATATCAACCAATTTATTCAATACTTTACAAAAAGCAGGTAAAAAAATAAACATAGTAGATTGCGACGCCGAAGAACCCAATGATAGAGAATTTATTTCGGGTATACTTCAAGACACATTTAAAGTATTGCAAAAAGTACCTGTTATCGATCAAAACAAATGTACTTTTTGTGGAAAATGCAACGAGTATTGTAATTACAACGCCATTTTCTTTTTGGGAGAACAACATGTTATTCGTGTAATCGAAGATCAGTGCCACGGATGCGGAGCTTGCTCTTTTGCATGTGAATTTGGTGCAATTATCGAAAAGGATGACTTGCAGGGAACAGTAGCGCAATATAAAATTTCCAATAACAGTTCGCTTATTGAAGCACGTATGAAAGTTGGTGTTCATTCACCGGTTCCAACAATCAAGGCTGCTATTAAAGCTGCTTCTGGAGCCGATTTTATCCTTTTTGATTCTCCCCCGGGTACTTCTTGTCCATTTATTCAAACTGTAGTTACATCTGATTATGTGGTGTTGGTTACAGAACCCACCCCATTTGGATTAAGCGATTTAAAACAATCGGTTGAAACTTTGAAAAGCTTAGGAAAACCTTGTGGAGTAGTTGTGAATCGAGCCGGATTGGGTAATAATGAAGTTTTCAGCTATCTGGAGAATAAAAATCTTTCTCTTTTAATGACTATCCCTTTTGACAGAGATATCGCTTCTATATATTCCAAAGGAGAACTTTTAACAAATGCAGATATGGAATGGGAACAGAAATTCAACCAATTATTTACCTCGATTACAATTGAATATGGAAATAGCCGTAATTAGTGGAAAAGGAGGAACGGGTAAAAGTAGTATTACAGCTGCTTTTGCTACTATGCAATCTAATATTGTTTTAGCTGATTGTGATGTTGATGCTGCCAATCAATATATTTTATTTGCTCCTACTCAAGATGAAGAGGAAATTTATATTTCCGGTTTCAAAGCTATAATCGACAAAACGCTTTGTACCAATTGTGGCGTGTGCGTTGATTTTTGTCGTTTTGATGCAATTTTCGATATTGGCGGAGAAGTGGAAATTGATCAAATTTCGTGTGATGGTTGTAAATTATGCTCGCGTGTTTGTCCTGAGGAAGCAATTTCGATGGTTAAGGAAGATAAAAGCCGAATGTATTCCGGAAATTTCAGGAATGGGAAAATGGTATATGGTCGGCTTGCACCGGGCGAAGAAAATTCCGGGCGGTTAGTGAATCTGGTGCGTTCGAAAGCGAAAGAAATAGCGAAAGCAAACAATATTGAGACAATTATTCTTGATGGACCTCCAGGAATAGGGTGTCCGGTGATTTCTACCATTACAGGAGTCGATCAGGTGGTCATTGTCACTGAACCCACGCTTTCGGGATTACACGATTTGAAGCGAACGCTTGAAATAACTTCAAAATTTAAAAATAAGACGAGCGTCATTATCAATAAATTTGACTTAAATTCGGAGATGGCTGCTGCAATTGAGGATTATTGCCACTCGCAGGCTATTTCAGTAATAGCCAAACTTCCTTTCGATAAAGTAGTGGTTGATGCCATGGTGAATTGTAAAAGCGTGATTGAATTTGCATCAGAATCTTTAATTGCCAACTTACTGATAGAAGTGTATCAAAAACTAATAACAGATAATTAAAGATTTATGTTAAAATGCTGTTGTTTATTATCATAGAGTAAATATAATTCTATTAATTTCTTAAAAAATAAGTATGATAATCTTTGGGCCAGTACCTTCACGAAGGCTGGGAAAAAGTTTGGGAATCAATAATATTACTGCCAATAAAATATGTTCGTAATTTGGCAAAATTAACTCCCGACGAACGGCCCGATTATCTCACTTTTGTTGCCAATGGTGAACCAACACTTGATATTCATTTGGGAGAGTCAATCAACCTCATGAAAAAGTTTAATATTCCGGTAGCTGTTATCACAAACGCATCGATGCTTTCGCAGAAGCAGGTGCGGCAAAATTTGATGGTTGCTGATTGGGTTTCTATTAAAATAGATGTTGGCGACGAAGCTCACTGGAAAAAAATAAACCGGCCTTTCAAGCAGATTAGTTTCCAGCAGTATATATTGGGGTTATTACAATTTTCTGCAGAGTATTCAGGAAAACTCGTTTCCGAAACTATGCTCGTCAACGATGTGAACGATTCGGTAGACGTTTTACGACAAACCGTAGACTTAGTAGATAAAGTAAGGCCATCAGTGGCTTACCTTTCCATACCAACGCGTCCACCAGCTCAGAAAACGGTGTTTGCACCCAACGTGGAGAAGATTAATTATGCTTATCAAATATTTATAGAAAATGGTTTAAATACTGAGTTGATTTTAGGCTTTGAAGGCACTGACACGGGATTTACCGGTAATGCAAAGGACGATATTATTAATATGTGCTCCGTACATCCTATTCGCGAAGACACCATGCAGGAAATCTTGCGTAAAGATAAAGCCGAGCCGGCGCTCCTAAATACCTTGCTGGAGAAAAATTATATTGTAAAATTGAGGTATAACTCGAAAAACTTTTACTTAAGGAATTTCGAACGATAAAAACTTATAATAATTTAGACAAAGACAATTTTATTATAATTGACTAGGAGCTATTGCGGTGACGGTCCTTTAAAACCTTTGAAAAGTATTCAATAAAATCTATTTGCTGGCGTTGGTTCTGAACTGTAAGTTAAGCTTCTTTATCGATGTTGATTCTCCATGTTCTGTTTGAATTACCGGTATTATTCTCGGAAACATCATTCTTTTTGTACCCCAGGTGAGCATCCATTTCCCCTTGAAGCATTTGTTCGAGAACCTGAGGATGAAGATCTTTAAAAACTTGTTTACATCTTCTTTGCAT
>Ga0208826_1001650_pt1 | contig 18249 bp, 20 predicted proteins | sample AD_UKC115_MetaG_FD_184451 | JGI IMG/M metagenome (GOLD analysis project Ga0208826, IMG submission 184451) | Active sludge microbial communities of municipal wastewater-treating anaerobic digesters from Hong Kong - AD_UKC115_MetaG (SPAdes)... | ecosystem: Engineered > Bioreactor > Anaerobic >...
TAACAATAGTTTGCGTTATTGACTTGAAAAGAACAGTTGCTACTTCTGATTTATTTGATTTTAAATCTAAAGCTGTTTGAGTAGCAGTAGAAATAGGTTTATTCGCATCGCTGGTATTATCAACATTTCCTAACCCTACTGTTGATTTTTCTAAATCTTGAAAGGTTTTATCTCCTCTATAATATTGAGAAGTAGTTCCAGGTGTAATTGTTGGCTGATATGTAGAGGAGGCTTCGGAAGAGGTTAAATAATTTAAATCATTATTGAGTAGTGATATGTTTAATCCACTGATTGTTGTTAGATAACTTCCTATAGGTTGATATGTGGAAGCTGCTGTGGATGTAAGTAAATAAGGACTTAACGCTGAACTTGTTATATAATTATTAGGGTTAGTTGAATTATAAGGAGTGTAACCAAGTGCAGTGATTACATTTGAACTAGTTATAGAGGATATGAAGTTACTAGGATTACTTAAAGGATAATAAGTTGAAGATGCACTGCTTATAGTTAAATAAGGAGTAAGAGAGGAGGATGTTAAATACCCTACATTATTTGTAAATAGAGAAATATTTTGACCAGTTAAAGCAGATATGGCTCTATTATCTGTAAAATATAATCTAGAACCTTCTTGCAAGTTACTTGTAGAACATGTGTTTAAATCTGAGCAGGTAAATCCAGAAATGGAAATAAAATCTCCTTGTTCATTTAAAAATTTACTACCACTACCACCCTCAGATATACCTAAACAATTATTTACATCTTGACAAGAAAGTGTTGATGATGAAGCTGATATAACAACCTCTTCTGTAGTTTCTGTGAGAGTTATATTATCTCCTGCCAGTAATGTTTTAAATTGCCATTTTCCACTACTAAGTCTTCTATATAAACCTAATCCACGACCTATATTTATAGGAACTTTTGCACAACAATCTCTCACAAAACAAGTAAGACTTTCTAATCTTTTCTCTAGTTTTGAGAATAATGCTAATACATCACTACCACTATATGTTGTTTTATTTTCGTTCAATTTTAAACTTACGGTATGTTAAAGTTAACGTTATCAAAAAATAGGTAATTCATACCATTGATATGAACTACCTAATCCTATTAGTTCATCAAATACATTATAAAATGCAAATTCCATGAACACAAATTCAAAAAAATTATCTTTATCTTTTAGAGACCATATTGCTAATGATACAGCTAAAACAATAAAAAATATTCTACTTTCTAATATCTCAATAGGTGTAACATTACATTCTGTTTGAGTATATATAATTTTAAATATTGAATCCATTTGCCAAGCAAGTATGATTAATATTTTAGCCATTACGGAGCTTCTTTATTTAATTGTGTTAATCCAAATTTCATATTTATGATTTTTCAGAATAATTATATCTTTTATCAAGATAACGTTTTAAAAAAATGTGTTAAAATTACAGCCAATCCTGTGAATACAAGTCCTATCATCCCACTTAATATTTTAATTATAATTGTAGAGCTATATGTACTTAAGTGTACATTTAAGGATATAAATGATAATATCCAAGTTAATCCTCCAGAAATGTATTCTGCATCATCGTGTAATTTATGTAAAATAATATCTTTCATTTTAAACATATTTATAAGCTATGTAAAGTTTACCACTTGTTACATTACTAGAAGCGGACAACGTGATAAGTCTGTTGTAATCTGTTGTTCTATTAGATACTTGGTTTACTACAGTCGTTTTAATATTTATCTGACCCAATGTATTAACATTACATACACTACTATCATCTACATCAATAGCTATATTGATGTCTGAATTTTCGACAAAATTCCCATCACTACCAACCTCAAATCTGGTAGTACATACCCCTTTATTAGCAATACAACCAAGTACTAGGGTATCTCCAACAGTATAAGGGTTCGCACCGAAGTCATACTCTATATACCCACTCTCATTTGTAACAAAAGAATAATCGCTAACAGTTGATGGAATACCGATAATAGATTGAGTATTTGATATTGACCGAATACTCGTGCAATTATTATATGCAATACAAGGAAATGAGTATAAATCAGGCACTGTAAACTTATTAGTTGATACAGTTACATTCTGAATAACTTCACACATATTATTAATAAATAAAGGCGCAAATACGAGATTACAATCCTTCAACTTCGAGTTATTGAGAAAGAAAATAGACTGAACACTATATATTAATGCTGATTTAGCCTGACCCCAGTCGCAGTAATCTAATGAACTAAATCCAAACATTTGCACATATTCCAGTCTAGTCCCACATTGCAACCCTAAATTAGTTTGTCCGAATATAATATCATTAGCTACATCATACTTGCACTCCATCTGAATAATAGTATAATCATCGCCCTCTTGATATGGAACTTGTTCCCAATCACTATTTAATTCAATTAATTCCGTTGGGAATGCCCCAGAATTACTGCCTAGATTACCTGTTAAATTAACCCATACGCGAGAACCATATATACACTTAGCTCCAATACTAAAATCTGCTAGTTTAGCATTAAACATAGGGATATTGACATAGTCAGCAACTAATTGAAATCTTATTCCACTTTCACTTACAGTATTGGGACTTGTTCCGAACACAAGTACAGTTGAAGTTATACATTCTGGATTTGATGCCTGAGCATCAGTAATTAAATATTGAACATTATTCTTAATTGAATTACTTGCAATTAACGAATCTAAATTCGCTTTAGTAGTTATAATAAAATTAGAACTTCCTGCTGCTACCCAATCACCTTGTTGATTTAAAACTAAATTAGGATTTCCTTCAGGAAAAATACCAATACAATGTTTAATACTAGTACATAAAGTTCCAATATCAGGACAACACCCTGTAATAAAGTTAATTAAATAATCTCCATAATGTTTTCCAAAGATGGAATATACCCCTGATTTTTTTATTGGTTGTAATAAGCTCATTTATATTTTATTGTTTTACTAGTAATGTTACAATGACAATTCCTTCAAATAATGTAGTTCCACCTAGAATCCAAGCACCTATTTTATTAAGTTTATTTTTAGTTTCTAGTTTATTTTTTTCTTTTTGACAATCTAAATTTTCTGCACTTTTTAATTTATAGAGAGAGTCTTTCTCACTTTTTATCTCAGAGAGTAATTTATTTTCAACTTTCAATTCTGAAATAGCCTTTCTTTGTAGGATATTTGTTTCATATTGACTTTTAATTATAGAATTTAGAGAATCTTTTTCTTCTTTACATTCATCCCCTCTAATTAAATCTCTTACTAAAGTATCTATTGTTACAGAATCAAAAACATAAAAGGTTGTTGAGTCTGTTCTAATTATTTGACCATTAGTGAGGGTATCTGCTTGTGATAAACTTACTAACTGTATCAGCAGAAAAGGAAGTAATATGAGTAATTTTTTCATCGTATTTTGGTTTTATGTATATTAGGTTATTTATCTTTCTTTCTGTTATTTTCTCTTGTACTACTATTTGTTTAGATAAGGAATCAATAGATAATTGCTTCAGTACTAACGCTTTTTCTAAACTATCAATTCTTAATTTAGATATTAATTCTTTTTCTAAGTATTTATTTTCACTCTTAGTAACTGAAATATTTGCTATAGTTATTATTAATATGATTAACAATACTGCAATACCTCCAAATAATATATATTTCTTATCCATTTTTGTTATTTTATTTTTTAAAACCCTAAGTAACCTCCTCATATTTCAGAGGAGGTACTTGGTAAAAAACTAGCTAAAACCAAAAAAGCTCCGTTTTTATAATATTTTTATTCTCTTATATACACAATAGAGGCAATTAATTTCCCCCCTGGTGTAGTTTTACTTGTTCTTAATTCAATCCAACCTCCTGTAGGAGAGCTAATTGTTGGATGTATAGTATATATCAATGAATTAGTTGAAGGGATAGTACTTCCTGCTGGATAAGTAATACTCGGAGGTGTTGTAGCACTTCCATTTACATAAGTTTCTACAATACCATTATCTGTAGGAGCAATCTCTTTAGTTACTTGAAAGATAATTTGTTCAATATGACACTTAGGTAAATAAACTCTATTTAAAGCTTGTTCATCTAATTCAAAAGAAATGTTAACTGTTTCAAAATCCCTTTGACCTACTCCTTGATTAATATCTGCTAAAGTAATTGTAGTGACTGTAGTTCCATTACCTATTGGTAATTCATCTGCACCAAGAACTAAATCTTGTACATCTCCAGCAGCATCTACAATTTTTACACTTGAAGGTGTACCTAAAGCTAATTTAGAATTGGTTACAGCATTATCAATAATATTTGCAGTATCTATTGCATTATTGGCAACTTTAGCATTAGTAACTGAAGTAGCTGCTAATTTATTAGTAGTTACTGCTAAGTCATTAATTTTTGCAGTAGTGATATTACTATCAAGCACTTTTACTGTAGTAATTGCATCATCAGCTATCTTTGCTGTAGTAACATTTGCATCTAAAATCTTAGAAGTAATAACTGCATCACTAGCTAATTTTGCATCTGTTACTGCTAAGTTTGCTAACTTAGGAGTAGTTACAGAACCATTTGCTAGGTTTAAGGTATTTATTATATTTGATTGAAGATTGGTACTAGAGATAATACCTGCTTCAGAGAAATCCATATCAAGGATAATATCCCAAGAAGTTCCATTGTAGTAACATTCTGCTGACCAATTTTTATTTAATTGTTCTTGAGTAATGTTTGTTCCAAAAAGGGAAAAAGTTTTACTATTCGTAGTAATGTCTAGAGTAGCCTTATATTTAAATTTGTAAGTTAAGCCTAGAGAAGGAGTTCCTGTAGGGACAAGTGCATAATTTCCTATAGCTATTGATGAACCTTGAATTAAGTATAATTCATAAGGGTCAGTAGTTAATAGAGAAGGAATTTCTGTTCCTGTTCCATTAAGAAGAATATTTAAAGTTATAGTTGTAGTAGCCATTGGTTATATCTTTCTTTTGATTGAAACAGTATATTGTTCTAAGGAAGTAGCGGAAGGGAAGGTATTTCCAAATTCTACAGTTATTGTATTTAAAGGTACAGTTACATTATTAATAGTAGAAATTGTACCTTTTACACTAGAATTTGTTTCATAATTTGTAACTCCTCCATAAGTTTGCATTGTAGCTCTAATGTTAACTCTATTAGTAGCTGTATTTATAACTGTTATAATTATATTTACATTTGTCAGGATAGATGTAGCATCAGTAAGGAAAAATAATCCACCTCTATCTGAAATAGCTAATCCATTACTTAAAGTAGTTCCATCATATACAGTAATTAAATTATTAGTATATGGAGTAGGGCTAATATTATTAGTTTTTAACTCTAGTTTAATCTCTACTTCATCCAAATTACCTAAATTATAAGAACTTAAATCATGTATTCTTTTATAATTATTACCAACATTAGGTTGAGAGGAAGATTGATTATAAACAATACCCTGAAGTTGAGGTTGAGTAGGGGCTGAATATTCAATATTTAAAGTCTTACCACAAGCTGTTTCATTAGTGTTAGTAATAGTTAAAGAACTAGATGTAATATTTTTTACAGTAGAACTTATACAACTAGTATTTTGACTTACTACATTTTGTAAATTTGTAATTGCAGAAGTTACAGTAGAAGATAAACTAATCACATTCCCATTAATGTCAATCTGATTAGTTGTTCCTTCATATACTGTTCCACTAGGAGGAGTTAAGTCACATATAATTTGATTTAATCCTGCTAGAATATCATCATAATTATCTCCTTTTACTACATCCAAACAACTTAATGTTGCTCCCTGATAGAATACACACCTGCCTTTTACTTGAGATATACACTCTTCGCAATTATTTATTGTATGGTTCTGGTAACTCATTATTATCCTACTTTTTCAAATGATAAATCAATATTACTATATTGTTGTTGGGTACTTAAACCTGAGTAGTTATATAATAACACATCAAATGATGTATTATTTGGTATACTAACTCCTTTTACAATAGCACTACCATAAACAGCAGTTTGGTTAGTACAATAAACTGTTCCATATGTAACACATCTTCCAGAATTAGTACCAATATAGTGTAATAACACTCTTATATATCCTGGGGCTAAAGAAGGAGATGAAGTTAAAGGAACACCAAAAGCAATATTAATATCGTAAACTCCTCCCCTAACTACAGTAAATTCTCCTGTTGAAATATTAAAAGTAATATCCCCTGGATTTTGCATTGAATCCGCTGTTACTCTCCAATTATAATTATTAACAGTTACAGGAGGATTTACAATTGTACCTGCATTTATAGCAGGATTACAGTCATTTACAAAAGAAATTGACTGTGGTGAACAAGTGTATGTTCTTACTTGTTTGATAAATCTAATCGTAGGATTATCAGGGTCAGTTAAATAGTCTACTTCTGGTAATACAGCACCTTCTGAAAATTTATCAACTAAATAACCACAATTTTCTGCTTGAGAAACATCACTAACTTTTACTTTTGCAGCACAAGGAGCAACTAGATTAACAGTAGAAACTTCTGGGTCTATTGTATTAATTGCAATAGAGCCATCAGAAGATGATAATTTATTAACTAAGAAACTTGGAATGTCTGTTGCTCCACCTACTGTAGCTGCAACATATTGGTCAGTATAAACTTGACCTGATGGAGCTTCAAGATTAATTACTTTACATCCATCTACAATAGATTCAGTAATTTCTATATTACTTGAAGTAATTGTGTAATATTTACTATTAATAGATTTAATTACATCAGTAATTCTATCTCCAAAATCTACATCTAAACAAGGTAAATAAGAACCTGAATAAAATAAACAAGAAGAGGGAAGTAATTCTTGACAAACAATATCTTCAGGACATAATGGATTGCACTTTGCCTCTCCAATTAGTGAAGGTGTTTGTGATAAAATACTTTTTTTACAATTTATGCAAGGCATTTCTTAATATGGTTTATTGACAATTCGGATAAACTTCTGGAGTACTATCAATTCTAAATTCAACACAAGCTAATCTTTTAAGAATCTCTGGTTGAGCATTAACTAGGTTTGTTACATTTGTTTGGATAACTCCTACTTGAGTAACAAGGGCATTATATTGAGTAGTTAAATTTCCAACTTCTGTACTTAGTGAGGTAACTTGTGATTTTAATGTACAGATACAAGATACTATTTTTTGTAAAGCATCTGAAAGTAAAATTGTAGCTGAATTATTACATCCTGTTTCTTCACAACAACCTAAACATATTTCTACTTCTGGGTTAACTGTTGAGATAGAATTTGTTAGATTAGTTACTTCTGTCTGTAAAACACAATGTTGTTCTAACAATAATGTAAATAAATTGAAGATTGATAAGTCTGAATCATCCCATGCCTGTTTTAAACATGTAGGGATTTGAATAGTAGAAACATTTGTATCTCCTATTAACTTACAAATTTTATCAAATATCAGTGATTGTACATCAGAGAAGTTATCACCTTTGCATATATTAAATGTACTATCATTACTACATTGTTTAGCTACTCCTTGATAGAATAAACAATTAGAAGATACTGGAGGATTGCATCTAGAGTATGTAGTGGAACTATTTTCTGAACAAGATTTACAAGACATTTAATACTTATTTAATTCGTTTTTCACTTGGCTTACTATATCTTCTATTTTCAAAGAATCGTAACAACTATTACAATTCATTACTTTTTCTAATATTTCTTTGAATTGGATTAACTTCATATACTTACTTACATGTACACAAAGACCTAAGTTATATATGTTATTTTTATAATCTTTGTTACTAAGTAACGCAATTTTATCATCTACTTCTTTTAACAAGCAAGTAATAAAATCTTCATTATAATTTCCACAAGTTATGTTAGTCCCCATTATTTATTTTGTTCTAAATAGTGTATAGCATTATATAAAAATTGAATACTATCTTTAAAATTTCCAAGACCTACATTACAATTAAAACATAATATCCCTCTTACTCTTCCTGTAGTATGACAGTGGTCTACATGAGTATCTCTACCTTCTAAAATATTATTACATATTTTACATCTATTGTTTTGACTTTCTATTAAATTGAAATACTCTTCTTTAGTAAGTCCATATTTTCTTTTTATATAAGTCCATTTTTGGTTTCTTTTACCTTCCATTCTTTTCTTTTCTAAAAATAATTCCGGATTTTTAGCTTTTCTTTTCTTTGTTGTGTTTCTTTTAGTTTCTCTGCATTTCTCAGGATTATTTTTAGCATAAAGTTTAGAATTACATTTACCAGAACAACATTTTGTATTCTTACCTTTCTTTGGTGTGAACAAATTGCCACAATACCCACAATTTCTTGGCTTAATATTGTAAAACCCACTTACCTTCCTTTGAAAATCCTTATTTCCACATTTACTAGAACAATATCTACTTTTCTTTGTTTTTGGGATAAATATTTTACTACAACATTCACAAGACCTTTCTTCCTTTAAAGTAATTATTTTATTATCTAAATAATATTGTTTCTTGTAAACTCTAGAATAACAATCATCAGAACAATAATTCTTTTTGGAGGGTACTTTTATTAAATTATCACACCCTAAACACTTTTTACTATTTTCCTCCACAATCACACAAAAGCAAATTTGTCAAAATTTTCTCAGCCCCTTTATAAAGCCTATCAGCTTCTTTGTTATTGCAATTCTTTGCATTAACTTTAGCTCCATAGATATATAATCTAGCTCTTTCTAATTTTTGTACCTTTTCTGGAGAATAACATACATCACAAGAAGATACATTTAATTTTAAGAAAGCTTGGTCATATTTACATTCTAATTGACATGTTCTATACCAAGATTTTTCAAACCAGTATATATCTTCAGGACATATACTAATTTTAATAGTATATAATCCATCAGGTAAATCTACTAAGTAATCAAAATCATTTACATTAGTAATACCTAAATTATTACTATTAAGTACAGTTATACCATTTCTATAATAGTCTAATTGTACAGGTTCATCATCAAAAGGGGAAATTACTTGGAGGGTAGGATTTGCAATTACTTGTAAAGATTGGTATACAGAAGTATCCATAATTGCAAGAGTTCTGCAAGTAGATGTATCTATTATATCAAAACTTAATTTACTTGATTGCATTACTTTTTTGTTACTTTTTTAAACTTATACAAGTTTTACACACTCCGTTTAATAATTGACAGGCTGGTCTAACTGCCCCACATTTTTTACAACTAACTCCTTGACAACTCATTTTTTTGATTTTAAATTAACTTAAAAATATAATTTTCTTTATTAACAACCCCAACATTTAAGATATTCCATATCTTTTTTCTACATATTTTTGTATAATTACTTGCATCTACAGTACTTTTTGCTATATGTAATAATTCCCCATCTTTACTATATATTTCTATTTTTAGACTAGGTTTTACTTTTATCTTTTCTATTTTTTCATATTTTTCTTTTCTGAATACCTTCTTTTTTACATGATTATACTCTCCAGAAAGAACTCTACTTATACCTCCTTGTGGTAGTTTTAATTTATCTGTAGCCTCCTCCATACATCTCCATTCTCTTATAAAATTACCATCTAAATCATATTCAAAAATAGGGTTAGTGTATATATTTACTTTTTCTTTTATCTCTTTTTTCTTCGGAATGTATTCAATATTAATATCATTTTTATACCTAAAAATATAGTTTTTTACTTTTTTCCTAAGACCTTTACAACATTTGTGAATTCCAGTAACATTATATTTTCTTTCAGCCTCTCGTAAACTTATAACATCCTCAATAAAGTTCATATTCAAATCAAAAACACTTATCGGAATAGTTCTAGAAGTAGCTTTACCTTTACTAGAATTTATTGAACATCCTGCTACTGTTAATTTTGATAAATTATAAGAATTTTCTCTAAAGTATTTTTCATCTGTATTTGCTAATAATATACTATCTAGATAATCTTGTTCTAATTTTCTTAACTCTTTAATCTTTTCTACTGTAGATTTTTCAATAAATGGAACTTTTTCTATTATAGTAAAACAAAATGAATATTTTCCAAATAAGTTAAAAGCATTTTGAAGTTTTTTATTTCTATGTTTTTGTGCTAAAAGACTATTGTAATGTTGATTTCCTCTTTTACAAATGTCTATAGAACTTCCTATATAACATTTAGGGCTTCCTATAAAACTGATACAATATATACCAGATATTTTCTCATCCCTAGGTTTCATAGAATATTTGGTTTATTTTACTATAATTAATTACAGTTACTAATACCTGTAACAACAATAGGTGTTGAGGTAGAAATTACTTGACTATTTGGAGCAACTACACCTACTGTTAATGTTGCTAAACCAGTAGTAACATAATCATATAAAACTACTTCACCTGTCCAATTTCCACTTGAATCTGTATCTACAATTAATGATGTAGAACTTACTTCTGTCCCACGATAATCAGTAAATGTAAATATTAAAGTAACTGTTTTACTTTTCAACACTGTACTTACAGTAATATTTGAAAATACAGTATCACTACCTGAACAACTAGTAGAATCTTCTGCTATACTGATAGTTGGTTTGCAACAGGGTTCTAGTATAGTTTTAATATCATTGAAGGTATTAATTGTTACATAGGTTTTAATGAAATTTAAAATTTCATTTTTGATATTTGAGTTTCGGTAAGGAAATTTAAATGTCATTTCTTTATTTGTTTAAAACAAAAAGGTGGGAAAAGGGAGTTAAGATTCCCTCTCCCCACCTTCAAGGTTAGTTAATTATGTTATTAGATTTGCTCCAAAACAATATCAGTTGTTCCTGCAAGGAAAGCTGATACTACTGATTCAAAAGCTGCACCTGTTCCTTCATTGAAGTAGAAAGAAGCTTCCATTGATTGAGTTTGAGTAGTTCCAAAGTGAGATGCTCCAAATGTATCAGGATGTGTAACATATTCAATGATGTATTGGTCATAGTAACCATTTAAGTCAATTCCCAATTCATATTCTAATGCATCACGCTCTGCTGGATTTTTTCTCCAAGGTTGATTAAAGTTGTAGTTAGTTTCAATTACTTGAGCTGCTACTGTTCTACCTAAACCAAAAGGATATTCTACATTTTGAGTAACTGTTACTGGAACATCAGAACCACAAAGAACACTGTAATCATTAGGGTCAGGATTTCTAGTTGATACAGAGATAAACAATGGTTCAAACTCATAAGCTACTTGATTCAAGAAACACTCTTTAGTTTTTCTTTGCTCATAGATTGATTTAAATTCAATTCCAATGTTGCAATCTGTTCCATAACCAGTTTCACCAAGAACTTCTGTCCATACTAAACCTTTGAAAGGTTTTGGTGCTGAAAACTGCCAAAGAACTTCTGCACAAGAATCACAATCTTTATTATCAGATTCTACTTCTAGAGAGTATTGAGCAGTACAAGTATCTGTATTTTGTGTAACCAATGTTACTCCTGAACCATAAATTGCTTCCAATTCTGCAAGAGCATCTACATTACAATCATCTTTAATAGTGATTACAAAAGTTTTCTTAGCTGCTACACAAGTTTTGCATTCTACCCAAGCAGTTGTTGTTGGACTAGTTTGAGTACAAATTTCTGCATTTGTTTCAACCAATACTACTGAATCAGAAAGTAAAGCTGATACACTTGTTCCTGTAGCAAAGTAAAGTTTTACTGTAGCTACTGAACCATTGTAAGAAAGGAATTCACTAGCTGTAGCAGAGTAAGCAGCTTCTAATGCTTTTGCAAAAGCTGTCCTTGCTGTTCCATTATGCAAATCTGTATTTGCTGACAATGGACGTTGAACAATATATACATCTTGAGCAGATTGTAAAGTGTAACCTGAAGGACAACCTGAAGGACAAGAATCACAAGTTGGAACTACTGGAAGACCCACACTAGAAAAATCTGTTAAAGTTACTCCATCTGCTACTACTGCTTCATAAGTTGAATATACACCATCTCTTTTACTACGTTTAATTTTAACTCCTGGATATTGAGCTTGTACTTTCCCAAGTGCAATTGCATCACCTGTATCAGGAATTGTTAAAGTTACTACTGTATAACTTACAGTTGGTAAACCAGAAGGGGTATCACAAGAAACTAATTTAGTTGCTTTTACATAATCTGTAAGATATTGACCTCCAATGATTTTGCGTTTTGCAAATTCAGCTAGAACTGCATCACCAACAATGTTAGGGTCTACTGTTTCTCCACAAGTATCAACACATTCAGATACACAAGGTAATTGAATAGTGAACTGTTCAGTCCATACTGCATAATGTGTTTTTGGAGAATTCCCTAGCAAGTTTGCAATAGGACTTCCAGATAATGTCACCCAGAAAGTAAATGCTTCTCCTTTTTTAACTGTTAGGTTTTTGGTCAAATCTGCACCATCAAAACCCATAGTTGTAATCATTCCTTTACCCCTACTTGCTTTTTTTACTTTCCAAGATTTAACATTAGAACCTTTAATTATATCAGTTTTATATGTTTGATTTCCTTTACTTGCTCCTTGTGGGAATAAAGAATCAGGAGTTCCTTGTGCAATTAAGATTGATTTAGCACTTACACCACTTGTTGCAGCGAAAGTTTTTCCATCAAATACACCTAATTGTCCAACCCCTAAATCTACAGTTGTTCCTGTAGAAGGAATATCAGAAGTTGTTGCTGCAAATGCATAACGATAACTATTTACCATTGTTTATTCTTTTTTATTTTTTTGTTTTTAATTATTCTTGAGAACTTGTTCTATCTTTTGCTAATTGTAAATCTTGTGGGTTTTGGAAATTTCTTTCAAATTCTTCTGCTGCAAGATTGATTATTTGGTCAACATACTGCTCTGAAAGTGGTATGGGTTTATTAGTTGATAAAGAGCCATCTAAGTGAATATATCCTTCTATATCTAAATCAGGTATTACTTGATAATATTCTAGAGAAACATTTGATACTTTAAAATCATTTGTATATACTCTTAGGTATTTATTTTGTACAGATATGAAACTCCATTCAAATTCAAAATCAGGTTTGTAGTTTAAGTTAAATCTTAAAATATTCTTATCTTGATTTTTTACTTCTCTTAGATATAGTTTCTTTTTACAATCTCCTCTTGATGCAAAGCATTCAGCAAGGATTAATTCATAAAAATCTTCTGGTATCTCAAATTGAACATAGTCTGATTTAACTTGTCCATTTGTAAGATTTATTGTTTTAACAATTTCCCAAAGAGAATCTATTAAAATTGAATCTTTAACCTTTAGGGTTTTTTCTACCCATCTGTTTTTTACCTCATTAAATATTAGAACGAATCTATCTCTATCTACTGCTATATCCCCTTGAGTATTCCCCTTATTTACCTTATTAAGGAACTTTACAAAAATTAACTCTGGAGAGACCATTATCCTATAGCATTATGTTTTTTCTTTCTTGTTTCAACATCACTTTTCAGTTCTGCTAATTCTAATTCATTTCCTGGAGTGAGCAAGTAATCTACACTCTCTTGTTTTGTTTTTCTGTAATTAATTGCACCTCTATGATAGAATCCATCTGGAGATACTCTAATTAATCCTAGATTAATTGCTTGTTGGAACAAGTTATGTGCAATTAACATATCTTTTGATAATTCACAAGCTTCAATGAAAGCATCTAGAGTTTTACCTGATTTATCATTAAAGATAGCTTCATGTAGTTTAAGTTCTAGAGTATCTGCATCTACTTTTTGTTTATTTACTAAACCAAGTTTGAAAGCAACTTCCCAAGCTTTTTGTGTTTGTTTACCTTCTTCAAACAATTCATTAAGATAAACATAAGCTTTTTTCTTCTTCTGAAGAGAACCTTTAGTAATATTACTTTGTTCTTCTGTAGTTGTAAGATAAAAACGAGCATCTCTATAATCAGGACTAGAACTATCTTTCTTTCCTTTAGGGAAAGATTTACTATTCATAATTAAAGTTAATAGAATAGCATCTTTATAGTTTTCAGCAGGTCTTAAAATATTATCATGTCCATTGACACGAATTTTTAAATCTTGCCCTACTTCAATATGATGAATACATAAGTCACTTGACCATGCTTCTGAAGTAGCTTTTAAATAACCTTCTGGTAATCCAGCTTTATCTTCTAATTCTTTTCTCTTAGCTACAATGAACTTTTGTATTTCTCCTCTTTCTTTTGAATCTAATCTTAGGATATGTGGAGCATTTTCATCAAACCCTGTACCTTCATATTTTTTTAGCATATCATTCCATTGAGCAGATACATATTGGGTAATCCCTGGGTATGTACTTAATCCATGTTCAGCTAATTCTTTTTGATTTTTTGAAGGAACAGCTTCAATTTTATACTCCTTAGAGTAGTCAATTTTTTCAGTTAACATATTTGGTTTTTGGTTTTGGTTTTATTATTTGTTGTTTGTCTTACGACAAAGTAATTAGTACAGATTTACCTGGGTCACGCAACCAAACACTTGATTGGTCTTCCATAAATACTGTGTATCCATCAAATAAGCTAGAAGCTACTTGACCTTTACCTGCATTAATTCCATAAGGAGAAGTTCTACCATTTACATAAGTGGTTTTAACACCTGGTAAACCTTGATTACGAACTAGATAAATATTAGATTTATTGTCATAACCTGTAGCAAAATCTACATCTTTAGAAGGTTTGAATGCATTAGAAGCTGATTCTTGAGTTACATCTGTAATCATACATGTATATGAGAACTTAGGATGTCCTCCAACTCTTTCTTCATCCATTGTACGGTTGAATTCAGAATCTAAAGCTAGGTTATGTTCAATTGAAACGTGACCATATCCAGATAAGAAGATTTTAGTGAAACGGAAACCTCCTTCTAAGTTATAAGCATCTTTACCTTTGATAATTCCTAAAGAAGAGTTATCTAGTACAGTTCCAATTGCATTAGCAGTCATTACACCTGCTTCTGTAAAAATTCTTGTTAATTCTGTAACTGCTCCACGACCACCTTGGAAATGTAAATATCTATCTACATCTGCAATATCAGGTCTGTTTTTAAATACTTGAGAGAACACTCCTTTAATAATATCCAAAGAATATTTAGGGATTGGCAACCAGTTACCATTCTTCATTTGTTGGTACAAACCTTGAGAAGCAATTTTACTTGTATTTCTTTGGTCTTGTACAATACCTCCTTGTCCAAACATTAATTGTCTCTCTGCTTGTAACATCAATTCTTTGTACAACATTACTTCGAGCATAGGTACAAAAGAGTGAGGTTTTGCTCTATCTACACCACCAGTTCCATTGTTGAAACCAATAGCTGCCATAAAGTTAGGAGACTTAGGGTCTAAGTAAGGTGCAACTGTAGCTGCAAAATTATTACTTACACCATCCAAACCATCAATTTTTAATCTTTGTGCGCCTCCATGAACTGTCATTTTAACAGCACGCTTACCACCAATTTTATGCAATAAGCGCATAAAACCTGCTGATTGGTTTACACCAGGAGCATCTTCATCATATTTTCCAAGCAAAGAACCAACTGCAAACAATTGAGTTCCAGGTTTCAACCATTTCTTAGAAACATATTCATTTCTATCTGTAGTGATAAGTTTAAATTTATAAACAAATCCATTAGATAAACGTTGTCCTACTTCTACTACAATGAAGTTTTGTCCATCACGAAGGTCAGCAGTAACAATTTGGTTAGGTGCAAAGATTGGGTCTAAGTTACCATCACCAATTAACAATTCAAATGTTTGTCCATCAATACCAGGAGTAGCATTATCTCCAGTTAAATCCTCTCGGATAGTAGGCATTTCCAATGTATATGGTACATCGAAAGTAAACTCACCATCATCACCATTTACATATAATGTATTTTTTGCAAGTTCTGTCATTTTCAACAATGGTGTATTCACCAATTGCATCTGATTGAACAAGGTTAGTACTCCTAAGTGTTGAGTTTTAAGAGAATCTCCTCCTTGCAAGAGGTTCAATAATTTATTTTCATCGGTGAAATTACCTGCCATGCGGTAGTCCATTTTTTCAAGGACAATGTTATTTCCGAAATTCTTAAATGTACCTAATGCCATTTTAGTCTATTTGTTTTTATTTTTAAATGTTAGTATCGTATTATTTGAAAACAATTCCACCAGGGGTTTTATTGCTTCTTTGTTTTACTGGTTCTTGTGAAACAACATTTTCTAAAGAAGTTCCTTTTTTAAGGAAGGAGAAATTTTTTCTATTTTCTTCTTTTGCTGTTTCTTTCTTATCCTCAAATGAATCAAAGTTTTTTACAAACTTGAGGAACTTTGCATACTTGGTAGGGTCAGAATTAATTTCATTCCACTTTGTTGCAAATTCAGAGTATCTATTTCCTGCTTGGTCTTGATATTTATAGTCAAATACAAATTTATCCAAGTCTTTCTTTTCTCGTTCAGCTAGAGTAGTATCTTTATAGAATGTCTCTCTTACTGCTTTATTGAATCTTTCAAACTTTAATTTCTTATCTTTTTGAATAGCTTCTTGTTCTTTAATCATTTCCTCTCTTTCAGAGGCTATTGCTTCAACAAGTTTAGATTTACAATCTTCAGCTTCTTCTTTAAGTTCTACTTCATCCTTAATACGCTCAATATGTTTTTTAATCTTTTCAGGTTTCCAACCTATTGATTCGTAGTATTCTTTTACAATTTTTTCTTGTCCATCTTCATCAGTAATGTCAATGGATTGAATATCAAGTTGTTGAGAGTAATTCTCTACAAAAGTATCAACTGTACCACCTGATTTTAGATAATCAATAAATTGATTAGCTGTATCACCAAATTGAGCTTTTTCTTCTTGTAGGATTTCAGCAGCTTGATTTTTAGCTTGAGCTTCCCACATGGTCTGGAAAGATTCCTCATTAAACTCAAAATCTTCTTTACCTTCAAAGTCTTTCCAAATTCCAGATTCAATAAGAAAATCAGAGATTGCTTTATATTCTACTTTATCAGAAGTAATTTTTTCAGTCTCTTTTTCTTCTTCCTTAGTTCCTTCTACTTGTACTTCTGGTTCTTCAAAACTGAAACCTGTATGAATAACTCCTTCAGATGAGTTATCATCTTTAGAAGTGTTTTCTGGTTTAGCTTGAGTTTCAGGAGTTTCTTTTTGAGTATCTTTATTTTCTTCAACAGCTCCAGGAAGTGAATTGGGAGCTATTTGAATTCCATCTTCTTGAAAGAAGAATGGTTCAACTTTTACTGTAGACATTAATTGGTTTGGTTTTGGTTTGTGATACAATAGTATAAAAAAATATACACTTTAACAAATATTATGTAGAGTAGAGTGTACAGTGTATAGTATGGCTCTAATAGAAAATCTATTCTTCATGATGTATTTTTCTAAAGTGTTCTCTCCATAAAAAGGATGCAATTGTTTCAGACTCAGCAATTACTTCATCTTCTGTCCAATCTGGGTGAAGGTGATGTTCAAGTTCATGGAGAAGTAGAATTAATTCTTTCTTACCTTTAAATCTAGGGTCAATTTCTATTAATCCTTCAGAGTAATACATAGCATAAGCTTTCTCTTTACCTAGTTTTCTTCTCTGCACTTTAGGTAAATTCTTTACTTTATATGTAAATACTTCTAACATTTACTTTTTAAGTTTAGGTTTAATCTTAATTTTCTTTAGATTTTCTTTATGCTTCTCTTGATTCTCTTTTAATTTGAAATCATGTTGTTGTTTAATTTCATCAATTTTTAGAGAAGTAGATGTAGAAGATTCTGCATTTTTAAGTTTAGCTAGTTTCTCTGCTTCTTTTATTTTAACATCAGTAAGTTTTTCAATAGAACTAGCTTTTAAATCTGCTAATTCTTTTTCCATTTTAGCTTTCTGTTTTAACTTATCAGTCTCAATATTTGCTTTCTTTTCTGCATTTTTAATATCTAGAAGCTTAATTTCTTTATCTAATTGCTTGATTTCTAACTCTTTATTTTTAACAGCCATATCTGATTGATGTTTTTTATCAGCTAGATATTTCTGATTAGCATTTTGAGTTTTGATTTGCTCTAATTTTTGATTTTCTATTTTCTTTTTAGACTCTGCATCATTCTTCTTTAACTCTTTATCTTGTTTTAACTTAGATTCCTCTAGTTTTCTCTTATTGAAGGAGTCTATTAAATCGTTAGTTATTTGAGATTGCTGTAGAGTATTTTGGAAATTAGCTTGAGATTCTTTA
>Ga0208826_1001657_pt1 | contig 18179 bp, 8 predicted proteins | sample AD_UKC115_MetaG_FD_184451 | JGI IMG/M metagenome (GOLD analysis project Ga0208826, IMG submission 184451) | Active sludge microbial communities of municipal wastewater-treating anaerobic digesters from Hong Kong - AD_UKC115_MetaG (SPAdes)... | ecosystem: Engineered > Bioreactor > Anaerobic >...
GACTTTCCCTATAGAAAAAGAACTGAATCTCGAAGGTCCAGTGCAACTCCGCGTCAAAGGTCCGGCAACAAAGAATGTCCATATTTATGCTATAACAATTTCAAAAAATACAACAACAAGGCTTCTGGGTACGAAAGATAAAGATTTGCGATTCTGCTTGTCAGAACGGAAGCTTAGCATTCAAGCTGAAAAAAACGTTTTTAACTCTTTTATATATTCTTCCAGCGGTATATTCAAGGGCAGTCTGAGAGATGGAGAAGTGTTCAGTTTTGATAATGCAGGTGTTTATGTAATCAAAGTCATCACTTCGGGAGGAATCACCACACAAAAAATTATTGTTGTTTGATAAATAAGAATTTATTTTAATTTAAAATTCAAAATTTCAATGTTTTAAAAATTAATATGGATTATTTACAAAGTTGAAAGAACTCCTAATGAGTTTTATGTGAATAACAAAGCACAAGTAAAGTGTAGTAGGTAAATACATAATACCACATTACTTGATTTTCAGATGTTAAAATAAGCAGCATGTAGCTGATTGCATATACAGACTAAAGGATTAATTAAAAATGTATTCTTAAATTAAAAAACATTTGGCACGTTATTTTATTAATTAATTTATTTACTCATGAAATATCATTTAAAAAAGCATAATGGGATTGTTTTTGCAGGTTTATGTCTTTGGACTTTTTCTACTACTGTTTCTTCTCAATCTATTCCTATATATAATGACTATCTTGATCCTCATATGGTTGCTGTAAAAGGATTGCTTGGTGAAGAAATAAAAAGCAGCGAAGAAGGCCGATTAGCTCTTCTCCCAACGTGGAATGGCGGTCAGTTGATCAAAATGTTCAGCGAAGAATATCGAGCGAAAAACAAAACCAACGACTGGTATGGCGAACATGCGGGAAAATGGCTGTATGCAACTTCGTTAGCTGTGGAACGTACTGGTGATTCGAAATTGAAGGAGTTGCTTTTCAAAACTGCAGATGAATTGATATCATATCAAGATAAGACCGGATATCTGGGGAGCTATTCTCCTGTCCAGCGAATTACGGCGAAAGACTATTCGATGCACAACCGTTCCTGGGATGTTTGGAACCTGACTTACATGACGCTGGGATTCCTGAAACTCAACGAGTATTTTCCAGATCCAAAGTACCGTACCGTGGCTAAGAATATCGGGGAGTTGTTTTTGCAGACATTTGGAGAAGGCAAAGCAGACATTACAAACTATGGAACGCGTCATGGGCTCTCGGCGACTGTCATTTTGGATGCTGCTGTTGAATTGTATCATACTACGAAAGATAAACGTTATATCGATTTTGGAGCGTATGTACTTAAACGCTTGAATGAGCGGGAAGGATTGCAATTAATGCCCACTTTGCTTGCTAATAAGGACTTAGAATTAGTCGGCGATGGAAAAATTTATCAGAATATCTGGAATCTTTATGCGTTGGCCCGTTTTTATGAACTACAACCTGATTCGCAAATCATGGTGGCTCTGAGAAAGGGTTGGGAAGGAATTTATAAATTTCACTTGACTTTGGCAGGAGGACCATGGGGCGGTATAGGCAAACATCTTGAATGTTTCAATTCAAAAGATTTTTTCAGTCCTTATGGTTTGGTGGAAACATGTAGCATAATGTCGTGGATACATTTCAATAAACAAATGCTTCGACTGACAGGTGATGCTTGTTATGCACAGGAAATTGAAAGATCAGTTTATAATGAATTGCTTGGAGCAAAATATGAAAATGGCATTGACTGGAATTATCACAGTTTTACCAATGGTTGCCGGCATACTGCTAATTTTAACGATTGCTGTCCTTCGAGCGGAGCATTAGCTCTAGAAGAAATTTCAACACTAGTTTATTCTGTGCATAAAAACGGTATTGCCTGTAATCTTTATACGGAAAGTGAAGCTGTCATTAGCATCCCGGTAGCGAAAAACATAAAAATAGTGCAACAAACGGATTATCCTTTCGACGGGACCATTCGGATATCTTTATTCCTTCAAAAGCCGGTAACATTTCCGCTTTTCATTCGTATTCCAGACTGGGCAGAAAAAGCAACCATTAAAGTCAACGGAGTAGCAGTGAAAAACCTGCCTGCTTCTAATGAGTTTTGTAAGATTGAACGCGTGTGGAAAAGTAAAGATATAGTGGAAATTCTTTTCCCAATCAGTCTTAATATTGTTCATAAAACAGAGTTGATCAAGGCACCTCAAAGTACACGTAATATTTATAAGGTTGATTGGTACGCTTTGCATAGAGGTCCGCTTATATATGCTTTAAGTGGATTGATTTTCGACTCCGAACGAGAAGAAATTATTCGATTGAAAGATGTGAATCCTGAATCAGTTTTTGAACAGGTTAAGGATACCGTAAATCACAAAGGTTATGAATATCAATTGAATATTCCAGGAAAAGATCCACTCATATTTGTCCCTTATTATCGTACAGGTGATCGAAAAGAAGGTACATGGCGTATCACTTGGCTGCAAAACAAAATTAATTGAATTTTTCAAGACATGCGATTATTTATTCTAATATTAATGAGTTTCTTTACTTTTTTTCCTCTTTTTGCCAAGGCAGAGAGTGTTGTGTTGGCGAAAGACGGGCGGTCTTTTTACACGATATGGCAGTCCGAGAAAGCTACGGAGTGTGAACAGTTCGCAATTAAGGAACTGCAACAATATCTGTATGAATTATCGAATGCTAGATTTGAAATTACAACAATTCGTCAGAAAAAAAGTATTGTTGTTATTACTGATAATTCCCTATCGGAAGAAGAATACCGGATTATTATGAAAAATGATGAGGTATTTTTGCTGGGTGGGAGCGAACGTGCAATTTTGTATGCTGTTTATGATTTTTTACAACGATTGGGTTGTCGTTGGGTAGCTCCCAATTACAACTTTTATTGTAGCTCAAGTCAATATATTCCGGTCTGGAAAGAATTGAAATTCAATCCGTCGGATTTACGAGAAGAGTTGCCCACGTTCGCTTACCGTAAATTGTATGTAGAGGAAGGACGCACGCATCAGACGGAAAACCTGAAACAACTCATCGACTGGATACCGAAAGTGAAATTAAATATTTTAGCTTTTCCCATTGATTATGAAGGTAAAGGAATTGTAAAATGGGATAATTGGCGAGATGAACTGGTTCCGGAACTTAAAAAGAGATCTATTCTGATTGAAATAGGAGGGCATGGTTATCAGAATTTCATCAATGCTTCAATGGAAAACGGAACATTGTTTGAAAAACATCCTGAATGGTTTGGAATGGATGCATCAGGAAAACGGTCAAAAAATCCGCATATTGTAATTTGTACTTCAAATATAGATGCAGTAGAATATTTATATGCCAATCTGCGGAATTATCTAAAACAACATCCGGAAATCGGTATTTTTGATTTCTGGCCACCAGACAGCGAAACATGGTGTCAGTGTGAACAATGCAGGGCTCTTGGAAATGAAACGGAACGGCATATTTTGTTAGTAAACTATGTTGCCAAATTGCTGCGGAAAGATTTTCCAAATGTGAAGATAGAGTGCTTGGCGTATAATCGGTATACTACACCTCCAATGCATACAAAGTTGGATAAACAGGTTTTACTGGATTTTTGTCCAATCGATCAGAATTTTGAATATCAGTTATATGAAAAAGGAAATAAACGTAATGAAGAATATAACAAGGACCTGAATAATTGGATGAAAATGTTTAAAGGAAATATTAGCATTTATTCTTATTTTCGTAAATATGCATGGCGTAGTCTACCCAATATTATTCCGCATTATATGCAAAACGAATTGAAATATTACCATAAACTGGGTATCCGAGGTGTTTCAGTTTATTCCGAACCAGGTGACTGGTTTACTTATGGTGTCAATCATTATGTATTCGCAAGGCTAGCTTGGAATCCAAATATTACAGTTGATTCATTGATCAGGGATTATGTGGATGTTGTATATGGAAATGTTGGATCAATAGCGATGAAAATTTATGTTGAATTGGAAGATATAGTACGTTTCGCTTGTAATATTCCTCATTCATCTGTGAAAGAACCGCAGACTTATGACGCTTATGCCGTCCGACTCGCAAGATGCAGGGACCGCCTTGCAACGGTCATCTGCCACGAGCAAATGGACAGTCTTGTATGGAAAAATGTGAAACGGTTGGATCTCATGTTGGAATATGCGGAGAAAAGTATTGCCTTCATGCGAGCAAAATCATTAAAAAATGAAGAACAGATGCTTAAATTGGATACAGATATCTGTTCTTTCCTAAAAGCACATCCAATGGAAGGAATTTTTATTCCACCAAGGAACTAAAGTAAAAAATTTATTTGACTTTTTACTTAGCGTAATTGATATATCATAGGACGAACTTATATAAAATAAACGGATAAACTCCCGATAATACGAAATAATTAACACACATAAGTGCAATAAAACAGAATATAAAATGAAAACAAAGTTTTTTTTAAAAAATTTAGGATTAAGTACAGCTATATTGGTTCCGTTCGTACATACAGGAGCGGAAACTAAAGATCAAAAACCCAATATAGTATTTATTCTTGTAGATGATCTAGGATGGTCGGATTTGCAATGTTATGGAAGTAAATTTTATGAAACTCCCAATGTGAATAAGTTAGCAGAAGAAGGAGTACGCTTTACCAATGCTTATGCAGCATGTCATGTATCATCACCAACTCGAGGAAGCATCCTGACAGGACAATATCCCGCACGGACACATTTAACCGACTGGTTGCCAGGTCGACAAGATTTTCCATTTCAAAAACTGAAAAACGCCGTGACTGCACAACATCTGCCTTATGGTGAAAACAATACTTTTCCAGCAGTATTACAAGCCAATGGATATGAAACAGCGATCATTGGGAAATGGCACCTCGGCGAAGATTCATTGACCACGGAAAAACAAGGATTTAAATACCATATTCCCTCAGGTTATCTCAAAGGATGGCCAGCTGTGGGATATTTTTCACCTTATAACATGCCTGGTTTAAGCGACGGACCAGAGGGAGAATATTTAACTGACCGCTTGACCAATGAAGCTCTAAAGTTTATTACAGAAAACAAAAATAAACCATTCTTCCTTTATCTTTCACATTATGCGGTACATGATCCCATCCAAGGACGTCCAGATCTGGTAAAAAAATATAAAGAAAAACTAGCTAAAATGGAGAAACCAGAAGGATTCCCTTTTATTCTCGAAGGTAACCCAGATGATAAAAATCCTCTCAGCCGTAGTGATCTGAATTGTATGCTGAAAAATAATAAATTTCAAGGATTTAAGATTTTCCCGAATCGGACAGTAAAAATCAAGCAGTTTCAGGATAATGTGGAATTTGCAGCAATGATTGAAAGTGTGGATGAGAGTGTCGGGCGGATTGAAGCCAAGCTGAAAGAACTGGGGTTGGACAAAAATACAATCGTAATATTCTGTTCGGATAATGGAGGAATGTCAGCAGCCAATTTTGGCAATCCTGGACGCATTATTCCTAAAGATCAACTTGATCAATCATTTTCAACATCGAACCTACCACTTCGTGGAGGGAAAGGATTCCTTTATGAGGGGGGAATACGTGTACCATTGATTATAAAATGGCCGCAATATGGCAAAGTTAAAGCAATATCCTCTGTACCAGTAATTAGTGTAGATTTCTATCCGACTATTCTTGAAATGGTGGGAATTAATCCCTGGAAACTTAATCATGTAATAGATGGTCAAAGCATTGTACCATTGTTGAAAGGAAATAATAAAAAGGAAGCGGAACTTAACTCTCGTCCAATTTTCTGGCATTTTCCCCATTATAGCAACCATGGAATGCAAAGCCCAGGCGGAGCTGTACGCATGGGTGATTATAAACTGTTGGATTATTTTGAAAATAATACAGTTCAACTTTTTAACCTATCCGAGGATCCTGGAGAACAAAACGATCTGTCAAAAAAAATGCCAGAAAAAGTTAAGGAGCTTAAGATTTTGCTGGACCAGTGGAGAAAAAATGTAAAAGCAGATATAATGCAACCGAATCCAGATTACAGACCGGATGCAAATCCAGCTGATTTTAATACACGGAAGATGCGTATAAAAATGGAAGGAACTTTTTTATGAATCATGCGAATTTTACGTCTAAATTTATAAATTGGCACATTAATTTAGTATGAAAGCGATAGGACTGCTCTTTATGTTCGCATTATGGATGCCATTGGTTGTTACATCACAACCACTTGAAAGGCGTCCACAGTATAACATTGCTAAGGAAAAGGTGCTGTATACAGTAGGATATTCTCATCTTGATACCCAATGGAATTGGGATTATCCTACCACTATCAACGTGTTTTTGAAAAATGTAATGACCGAGAATTTCACCCTTTTTGAAACATATCCTGACTATGTGTTCAATTTTACAGGATCAAGGCGTTATGAGATGATGAAAGAGTATTATCCGTATTTATATCTGAAAGTGAAAGATTATATTGCCCGTGACAGGTGGTATATTTCTGGTTCATCGGTAGATGAAGCAGAGATGAATGTTATTTCTCCTGAATCTGTGATCCGACAAGTACTTTATGGGAATAAATTTTTTCGTAAAGAATTTGGGAAAGAGAGCAAGGATTTTATGTTGCCTGATTGTTTCGGTTTTCCAGCGACACTGCCTTCTGTATTAAATCACTGTGGACTATTGGGATTTTCGACTCAAAAATTAACGTGGAACTCTGCTGTTGGCATTCCGTTTAATGTAGGAGTATGGAAAGGTCCCGATGGAAAAGGAATTATTGCAGCGCTTAATGCAACTGGATATGGAGGGAAGGTAATAAAACGTCTTGATAAGGACAGTATTTGGAATAAACGATTAGAAAAAAATATAAAAGAACACGGCTTATCATTTGATTACCGTTATTACGGAATAGGCGATCAGGGAGGTGCTCCACGAGAAAATGATGTCCGTAATGCTATAAGTAGCCTGGGGCATTCAGATAGTGATTTTAAAATTGTATTGACTTCTTCGGATCAGATGTACCTGGATATCACACCGGAAATTCGAGAAAAGTTGCCAGTTTATTCTGGTGATTTACTGCTTACGGAACATAGCGCAGGTTCGTTGACTTCCCAAACTTATATGAAGCGGATCAACCGTAAAAATGAAAACTTAGCTGTATCTGCCGAGCAAATGGCGGTCGCAGCATGGAATGTTGCTGGAATATCTTATCCTACTGAACGACTGAATAATGCATGGAATTTGTTATTGGGAAACCAGATGCACGATATTCTTTCAGGAACCAGTATACCTAAAGCTTATGAATATTCTTGGAATGATGAATTTATTACAGCTAACTGTTTTGCAGGTGTATTGGAAAATTCCTTACGGCAACTTGCAAAGAGATTAGATACAAGAGTGAAAGGTAAATCTGTTGTGGTTTATAATCCTGTGGCTGCAAATCGGGAAGATGTTGCAGAAGTGAAACTTTGTTATGATGTTCTGCCTGAAAATATTCAGGTATTTGGCCCTGATGGAAAAGAAGTTCCTTCGCAAATAACAGCCCGTAATGGAAATATACTCGAATTTATTTTTTTAGCCCGTACACCGTCGATAGGGCTAGCAGTTTTTGATGTGCGGGAAGTTCAGAGACCTTTATCCCGTACAGATTTGAAAGTGTCGTCCAATGCTCTTGAAAACGAATATTATAAAGTAACTATTGCACCGAACGGCAATATATATAGTATTTTTGATAAAAATCTAGGAAGAGAATTGTTGTCCGCACCTGCTCGGTTGGAATTTCTGTCAGAAAAACCCCGTCAGTTTCCGGCCTGGAATATGGATTGGAAAGACCGTCAGCGTACTCCAATTGACTATCTGGATAAAGATGCAGTTATTCGCGTTGTAGAAAATGGACCGGTTCGCGTGGCAATTGAAGTAAAACGAAAAGGCCGGAATTCGGAGATAGTACAAATTATTCGACTATCAGCTGGAAATGCTGGTAAACGGGTAGAAATCGTAAACAGAATTGACTGGAAATCAACAGGCGTTTCACTAAAAGCATCTTTCCCGTTAACTGTTGATAATGAGTTTGCTACTTATAATATGGGTGTTGCTACCATCCAGAGAGCTACCAATGATAAGAAAAAATATGAAGTCCCTGCGCACAAGTGGTTCGATTTGACCGATCGTTCTTGTAAATTCGGAATATCGGTGTTGGAAGATTGTAAATATGGCTCGGATAAACCGGATAATCATACATTACGTCTAACGTTATTATATACGCCAGAAGTGGTTGGAGACAGATTTAGATATCAGAATACGCAGGATTGGGGTGTGCATGATTTTACTTATGCTTTGTATAGCCATAAGGGGGATTGGAATCGTAGCGAAGCACCTTGGCAAGCTGAATACCTGAATCGTCCATTAATAACTTTCGAAACATTCAAACACGAAGGCGAGCTTGGTAATGTCGTTTCTTTTCTAAAATTTAATTCTCCGGAAATAGGACTCATGACTTTTAAAAAGGCAGAAGATGGAGATTATGCAATTGTTCGTATAAATGAACTGTGTGGACAGAAACAGAATGGCGTTTCTTTAGAATTTCTTTCTGAAATTGAAGACGCATATGAAGTAAACGGTCAGGAACAGCATATCGGAACAGTAAACTTTACAACTCGTAAACTGATTTTTGATTTGTCGCCTTATGAAATCCGGAGTTTTGCGATCAGATTCCGTAAACACAGACAGGATATTCCGCAGCAATTCGTCATTATTCCGTATAACATAGACATGATAACTTTCGATCGAAATCGTGCGGATTGCGAACATGCTCGTGGACTAAGTTACCCGGCAGAATTAATGCCACCTGTGATTACCAGTGAAGGAATCAATTTCCATATGGGCGATACGGACGATGAAATGATGAATGCGGTGGTTTGTCGTGGTCAGAAGATTATTCTTCCTGATGGAGATTATAATAAAGTATATTTGTTGGCTTCCGCTATTACTCAAACTTCTGGAATCTTTAAAATGGATAGTCGTAGTGAAAGATTGAAAGTCAGTTCATGGACGGGATTTATCGGGCAACACTATAACCGCATATTTGATGCAGACGGTGAAAAAGTGCTGGAAATCAAATCTTCGTTTGTCTGCAGGGATCGTATTGCATGGTTCGCTTCACATCGTCACAAAGGATATCCTTCGGCGAATGAATCATATCAGTATGTTTATATGTATAAATACGAACTAAATCTGCCACCCGGAACGAAATCGTTGACGCTGCCAGATAACAATAAAATACGTGTTTTTGCTATAACACTGGCTAAGTATTCGGGTGATGATTTACGATTTTCCAGATCGTTTTACGATGATTTTGACGAAAAATAGCATGAGGAATATTTAATAAGTTGGAAAATAATAATAGTTAAATTGTAAAATAAAAAATGACAAATAAAAAGAGAAAGATAGTCTTAATAGTTTTTGTATGGCTGTTATCATGTTTTGTGATAATGGCACAGATTTCCAACTATCTGACAATAGGTAATATGGAGTCTGAAGGATGGACGGTAAAAAATCTTGTTTCAGATGCAATCTTATCATATGAAAATAGTACAGGACCAGATAATTCCAGAGCCTTAAAAGTTTCAGCGACAAATGTCAGTTCTGGTAGTTATTATGTGTTAATTGGAACATCTCAACCGCTCACGTTGAATGAACAGGAATATTATACAATCAGTTACTGGGCAAAAACGACTGATGCAGAGGGTATCAGTATTACACCCTGGATACAGATCAGTGATGCTTCGATCAATTATCCGTTTGTAAATCTGGAAGATGGAATACTTACAGGAGAATGGAAACAATATAAATATACTTTTTCTTATCCCCTGCAAACTTCATCAAAAGCGTTAGTAAAATTCCGAATTCGAAATCCGGGAACGATTTACTTGGATAATGTGCAAATTGGTCCCGCAAATTTTGATGATATACAGGAACTTCATGTGCGAGACACAAAAATATACTCTGTAAATATTGTTGAAAAAAATGAGAAATCCAAACAGGTTCCGGTATATAAAAGCAATTGTCCAGTTTATGTGCCTGGATATATGAATATGCAATCAAAGGATAATATACCACTTTCTTTGTTTAAGGGAAGAAGTATTAGTTGGACGAATTTTTCATTTGCAGATTCTGTGCAGGTTGTTATTGAAATCCTTGACATTGAAAAAGTTCCTGTTTATGGTAAACAGGTTCGTGTTCTTCCTTCGCGTTATAATATCATACCGGAAATCAATGGAAATAAAGTTTCATTTATGTTGACGAAGCCAGGACAATTTTCTGTTGAAATAGGAGAAGACGGTTATAAGAATGGTTTGATGATTTTTGCCAATCCGCTTGAAATAAATAAACCCGATATAAATGATCAATCATATTATATGGTTGAGCCTGATAGTTCAGGCGTTCTGCTCCCTAGTGATATTCCAGCTACTTACACAGGTATTTATTTCAAAAAAGGACCACATAACATTGATGTATTTCAGGTACCAGCTCATATAAAGAATATTTACATGGCCGACAGTGCTTGGATATATGGAGCTTTACAAATACATGAGTCGAAAGGCGTAAGGGTATTCGGAAGAGGTGTGTTATCGCAGGCAAAACTAAATTACAGACAGTCACATGGGATCGACGCGAGTGTAGACAGTGTTACTGTGGAGGGTATTGTGGTAGCTGATTTTAAATTTTTTGCTGTCCGATTAATGGGATCACATAACGAAATAAATTGGGTAAAAGTAATTGGTGGATGGGTATATAACTGCGATGGAATTACCGCATATGCCAATTCAAAAGTATCGCATTGCTTTATCTGGGCTAATGATGACGCTATTAAAGTATACCAGAGCAATATTACCTGGTCCGATATTGTTGTATGGCAGTTGAATAACGGTGGAGTAATTCAAATCTCTTGGGGACGGACACAAGCGTATAATTGTCACATAAGCAGGGTAGATGTCTTGCGGGCGGAGTGGGTGAAACAGGGTTTTAATGCTGCTTTGCTGAGTTGTGTAGGGAATCATTACCATGAAGCAAACCGTTATAGCATTCAGAAAGATTGGATCATTGAAGATGTTGTTACTGAGAATCCGATACCGGTGATTTTTGGGATTAATCCTGATGATTTTTCTCCCAATGATATAAGGAATTTTACGCTTAAAAACTGGAACGTTAAAATGCTGGATAGCGATGTTTTTCGGAATAAAATTATTGCTGGTAATCCCCAAACCATTATCGATGGGTTCATATTTGATAATTTTATTTATAATGATATATTAATTACCAAAGATAATTGGTTAGATGTAATGAAAATAGATACCAGCGGTTTCGCAACTCCCACTTTTTATCCAGTATTAAATAATATGGTTGTCCCAGCGCACAAATCTAAGATTATACCGAATCCTGTCTGTGATGTTTTGTGTGTTGAAGGGATCAGGGATTTTGCAATATTGAAAGTATATGACTTGAGTTCGCGATTGTTAATGCAAGGTAAAGGTCAGCGAGTAGATGTAACGAACTTAAAGAAAGGTATATATTTTCTGACGGTTGACAACAATTATGAAGGATTATTTATTAAAGATTAATCTTTCTATCTAAATTATAGTATCCTCAAAATCAGAAAAATTTAATTATCAATAATAAAAGTTTCGTAGTTCAGAAAGTATTGAAAAATAAAAGAAAGATGAGATAAAAAAGTAAAGTACATTAACTTTATTATTACAAAAACAGAAAAAATATGCTACTAAGCAAAATTAGCGAAAAGATTTCTGAAATTCAAACAGATTTCAAAAAAAATTAGAATGTATAATAAGCTCCAAAGCAGCAGAGTTAGTTTCAAGGATGTTTGCTCCTTTACTTTAGAAAAATTTTGAGGGGAATGGAATTATTAATACATTGATAATCAGATAGAAGGAAATTGATTTGTATTTCATTATTTCCTATCTTTCAAACCATTAAATCGAAGTGCGAAACAATAGTTATTTACGGTAAGAAATAAAATTTATTAACTTTTAAAAAATAATGCCTATGAAAAAAGAACAATTATCAAAAGAAACAAAGAGAGATGTGTATTCCACTTATCGCCTTTAAAAAACAAACAGCTAATTATTGTAGTATTCACTTTAATATCAAAAAAAATGAAAATTAAATTTTTATTAGAAATTTTTTTAATAAAAAAGGAAACTTTTAAAGATGTATTCAGAATCATGAGAGTCTGTTTTATTCTTTTATTTGTTTCCTCTTTTCAGTTGATGGCTTTAAATACAAAAGTTCAAGATGCCGTTATTGAATTAAAATCTAATTCAATGACATTAGGTCAACTGATAAACGAAATTGAAAAGCAAACTGATCATTTGGTGGTTTACAACGATCGTGAAATCGATGCTAACCAAAAAGTAAATTTGAAAAATAAATCAGACAAGGTATCAGCATATTTGGATGAAGTTTTTGCAGAGACAGATATTAGTTACGATTTTGAAAACAACCATATCATGCTGACGAAAAGAATCAATCGAAATGCTGCTACCATAACCGATATGATTCAGTCCGTCCAACAACAAGGTAAAACGATAACTGGAAGGGTTGTCGATGTTAAAGGGGAACCGATTATTGGGGCAACTATTCTGATAAAAGGTACTAGTCAGGGTACTATTAGTGACAAGGATGGAAATTATACATTAACGAATGTACCAGAAAATGCTATTCTTCAATTCAGTTATGTGGGAATGGAGCCACAAGAAATATCTGTTAAGGATAAAAAGGTTATTAACGTTATAATGAAAGAAACTATAGGAGAGTTGGAAGAAGTAGTAGTAGTAGGGTATGGTGCTCAAAAGAAAATAAATTTAACCGGTTCTGTCGCTGCAGTCCCCTCTGATAAACTTGTCCAAGTACCTTCTGCAAATGTTTCCGAAGCATTAGTAGGAAAAGCTCCTGGTTTATTTACTCAGCAACTTCGAGGGGTTCCGGGTAGTGATTATGCTAATGTTAAGATTCGTGGATATGACTCGCCGCTTATTCTTGTGGACGGAGTCGAGATTGCGGGCTGGACACGATTGGATCCGAATGAAATTGAATCAGTTTCTCTTTTGAAAGATGCTTCAGCGGCTATTTATGGATCAAGAGCGGGTAATGGTGTTGTCTTGATTACCACAAAGAGAGGAGCAAAAAGTAAACCCATCATTACATATAGTGGTAATTATTCTTTTCAACAACCAACAACAATTCCAGAATTTGTATCCTCATGGAAATACGCTGAATTGTTGAGGGAAGGCCAATTTAATTGCGGATTACCTTATACTTATTCCGAAGAAGATATTCAAAAATTTAAAGAAGGTAATGACCCCAATTACGTGAATGAGAATTGGTATAAGGCTGCTTTTCGAGAATGGTCACCTATGCAATCTCATAGTATTAGTGTAAGAGGTGGTGATGAAAGGGTAAAATATTACCTAACAGTTGGATACTTAAATCAATCAGGTATGTATAAATCGGGTGATTTAAATTTTAGCAGATACAACGCTCGTTCTAACGTGGATATTCAGATTACTGAAAGATTTGGGATATCTCTTGATCTGTCATATAGGAATGAATTTCGTACTCAGCCTGAAACTTCTCTTAATGATATCTGGATTAACTTGAAAACAGCTTTACCGGTGTATCGTGCAACTTTACCTGATCCTAAAAAAGGTGGAGCATATTCTGGTTTTTTAGAAAGAAGCCCTGTTGCTCAAACTATTAAAGATATGACAGGATTTGATGATGATCTGCAACGATATGTTACGGGAAAAATCAATTTAAATTACAAGATTCCAGGCATCAAAGGGTTAGAACTCAATGCTGCTCTAAATTATTTAGTCAATAACAAATATAATAAAGTCCAGGATAAACCTTTTGGGATTTTTTCTTATGATTATGCTAATAATGAATACATTTCATGGGGAACAAATGGCAAAAATTCCCTAAATGAAACTTCTTCCCTTTATACACAAATATATCCTCAAATTTCCTTGAATTATGCTGAAACATTTGGTAACCATTCAATTAAAGGACTTTTTTTGGCTGAAGGAATTGATACTGACTATTCCTATTTGACAGCAGGGAGAGTAGATTTATTGTCAACTGAGATTCCTTATCTTTTTGCAGGATCTCTCGAGAATCTATCCAATAATGGGGGAGCAGAAAAAACTGGACGTGCTAGCTATGTTGGGAGGATTAATTATGCTTTTAAAGAGAAATATCTTTTAGAAGGAACATTTCGTTTTGATGCTTCTCATAAATTTCCCAAAGATTCCCGATGGGGATTCTTTCCTGGCGTTTCTGCTGGATGGAGAATTTCTGAAGAACCATTCATTAAAAATTCTTTTCAATGGATCAATAATCTCAAATTGCGAGCCTCTTATGGACGTTCTGGAAATGATAACGTTGACGCATTTAAATATTTAACAGGTTATCAAATATTGACCGGGAAAACTCAGGTATATGTGTTTGGAACTGATGTATATAGGAGGATTCAAACTACTGGCTTGCCTAATCCAGATATTACATGGCTTAAAATGACTAATTATAATGTGGGATTAGACGGTATGTTTTTGAATGGGTTAATTGGATTTGAATTCGACCTTTTTTATCGTATTGTTGATGGTATTTTTGGTCAGCCAATCAATGCCTATCCTTCTACTTTTGGAACAAGTCTTCCAGAGTTAAATATCAATTCAACTGACAATAGAGGGGTTGAATTAACATTAACCCATAAAAACAAAATTGGTAAAGATTTCAACTATAGTGTTTCACCAATGATAAGCTTGGCTCGTGAAAAATATAGAAGATGGGCCGAAAGTCCTTATGAGGATCCTGATGAGATCCGAATTTATCAAAAAACGGGCAATTATACTAATAGGTGGATAGGTTACAAATCGGATGGAATTTTTATGAGTCAAGAAGAAATCGATAATCATCCCGTTAATCAGGATCAAGCAGGGAATAAAACATTACGTCCTGGTGATATCCGATATATTGATTTAAATAATGATAGTATTATTGATTGGCGTGATCAGGATGTAATTGGTTATGGAACTTTTCCTGATTTAACTTATGGATTAAATTTGGAAATACAATATAAAGGATTTGGTTTAACTGCATTATTTCAGGGTGCCTCAATGTTTAATTCTATGATTGTGGATGCTCTGAGAGGTCCTTTACAAAATTTGGGTAACCCTTTTGAGTTTCACTATAAATATCGTTGGCAACCTGATCCAACAAATCCAGGGACGAATATAAATCCAAATGCCAAGTTGCCTGCCATACTTGGTGATGGTACGGGTACAAATCCAAATAACAACAAAGCTTCAGATTTTTGGCTTCAAGATGCTACCTATTTGCGATTGAAGAATCTTAATATAAGCTATTATTTGCCAAAGAATTTGACAAAAAATATTAAGATTCAAATATATATGGCAGGGAGCAATTTATTTACTCTTAGTAAATTAGGAATTTATAAAAAGTCTGTGGACCCTGAAAATACAGAATCTCAGAAATTTTATCCGCCAGTAAAAACTATTTCGGCAGGGCTTAATATTACTTTATAAAAAGATACTGTTATGAAAAAAATAAAATATTTATTCGCATTATTAGTTTTAAGTTTCATGGGTTGTGAAGATTTTCTTAACAAGGAACCTGTGAATATGATTACAGATGCAGCTGTATGGAATGATCAGGCTTTGATTGATTCGTATTTAGCTGATTTATATTATAGAACTGATTTTATAGAATTAAGAGGCAATGAAGATGAACAAACTTCATTAGCGATGATTGCCTCTATGGGAGGCGAAGGAAGATCTTTTGGAACACATCATCAGTCTTATATTGCTTCAACCAGTGTAATTACCTCGGCAGGCGTTCCTTCTGAGTTGGATTTTTGGAAATATTACATTGTCCGAGATTGTAATTATTTTATTGAAAAGCTCACTGAATCAACACTTGACTCTATATGGGTTAATCAGCGAATAGCAGAAGCACGGTTTTTACGAGCTTATATTTATTTCCAGATGGTAATTCGATATGGAGGTGTACCAATCATTACGAGAGCTCAAAAAATAGATGATCCTCCAGAAGAGATATATCTTCCTCGTAATTCGGAAAAAGCAGTATATGATTTTATTATAAGTGAAACAACAGCTTTATCTAATCTTCTTCCTTCGACGTATGAGGCGAAAGATAAAGGAAGACCAACCAAGTGGGCTGCCTATGCTTTATTGAGCAGAACTGCACTGTATGCTGCCAGTGTCGCAAAATATGGTCAAATTCAACTTAATGGGTTACTAGGTTTCCCTGCATCAGATGTTGATTACTATGCTAACATCAGTTACAATGCTTCAAAAGAAATTCTTAAAGATGGAATACACGAGCTTTATGAGAAATATACTGATCCTGTTGTCAATTATCAGAATATTTTTCTAGATGAGTCCAACGACAACAAAGAAGCCATAATGGTTTGTATTTATGATTACAGTAAAAACAGAGCGCATGCTTTTACTTTGCGTTCTATGCCTCATGATTTTAATGGTACATGGGCATCCATGTATTATTTATATGATTTTGTTGAGCGTTTTGAATTTGCGGATGGCAGACCAGGAACTTCTATTTCAAGATCACAATTAACATCAAAAGAGTGGTCTCCTGAAGAACTTTTCGGGTCAAGGGATCCAAGATTCAGAGCATCTGTTTTTTATCCTGAAAGCCCTTGGCAGGGAGGTAAAACACTTTTTCATTCCAAAACGATTCGAGATGGTGTTACATATAATTCTGGCACTGCCGAAGATGGATGGCCGTACCAGTCAGTAGCCAGGAATAATCAAAGGACTGGATTCATGGTCAGAAAGCGGTGCAATGAAAAGATGAAACCTACACCTGTTATCAATGATGATACCGACTATATTATTTTCAGGTTAGGAGAGATTTATTTGAATCTGGCTGAGGCTGCATTTTATCTCGGTTACACTCAAGAAGCGTTGGACGCATTAAACCGACTAAGGCAAAGGGTCCAAATGCCCCCTAAGGAAACTATTTCAGAAGCAATCATACAAAATGAAAGATTGGTTGAGTTGACGTGGGAGAATCATAGCTACTGGGATATCCGCCGCTGGCGTATCGCAAAACGATTACTTGATGGTGTTCGTATGAAAGGTCTTCAATATACGTATAATTATAACACAAAAAAATATCAAATAGCTATAATAAATGCGGAAGGTGTTGCCAGAACATTTCAAGATAGGAATTATTACTTGCCACTGGGAGTAAATAGAGTAGCTGAAAATCCTAATTTTGTGGAAAATCCTGGGTATTGAGTCATAATATGTTGAGCTATAGGCAATTGATGCTAAAAGTGGTTGCTCTAAAAGGTACTCTTTTTTACTTGTTTTTCCATTTTTTTTCGGGACATCCATGTAATATATTGATAATCATATAAATTTTATTATTTTGGGGGTCCCGAAAATTTCTATCATAGAATTATTATTAAAAAATGGGAGTTTATAGCTCAAAAAGTAGGTTAAAAATATTGTTCTCTTTGTGTATTTCCCTAAATTTAACTATTTAGTTACTCTTTAAATTTAGTATACGATTAATATCAATTAATATCAATAAAATAGTATCAAAAAAGTTTGTTTATGTTTGTAGAAGATTAGTATCTTTACAATATAAAATATTGCAAAAAACGATAGGAAAATCACCAAAAAAGGGGGACGAAATTTATTCAGCCCTATGTTGGAAAATTTTATTGATATGAACCACGAATTGGTTCTGTTGGTAAACAAGATGAACTGGAATTATTTTGAGAAGGAGTTGGGAAATCATTATTCGGATAAGAGAGTGTCGAGTGTTTCCATTTGGATGATGATAAATTGCATATTGGTCAAGCATTTGTACAATATAATATAAATGAGTAACTTTAAAATGACAAATCTGAATGAAATTGATCATTTTCTTTGTTATTTTATCCTATTATGGCAACTTATATTCCTTTTGCTCATCCTTTATATGTAATGGCAAAGCCAGTAAATGCTATGTGTAATTTAGCATGTGATTACTGTTATTATCTTGAAAAGGAAAAATTG
>Ga0208826_1001660_pt1 | contig 18151 bp, 13 predicted proteins | sample AD_UKC115_MetaG_FD_184451 | JGI IMG/M metagenome (GOLD analysis project Ga0208826, IMG submission 184451) | Active sludge microbial communities of municipal wastewater-treating anaerobic digesters from Hong Kong - AD_UKC115_MetaG (SPAdes)... | ecosystem: Engineered > Bioreactor > Anaerobic >...
TAGATAGTTTTTAATTTGATAGCGCTCTGACTGGAACTTTCGTAATAATTCAGTTCCAATTTGTTGGGATTTCCTTTCCTTGCCGTTAGAGCAAAGATGGGCGTATCTTCATCTCCGCCGACTGGTTTAATTTGATGAAGATGAGTGAAATTGGATGAAGGTTGAAATCCCGCAGGAATTTTAAAAAGCCATTTGTAAATTACTGTTTCGCCACTTATTCCTTTCAAATTGTCCGGTGACGGTTCATACGTTTTAATTTCTACCCGTTGCCGGTCAAAATTGATACAACGGTCATTATCAGGAGTTACATGGATGTAAAATTCAAAAACATATTTTTGCAATTCATCATCCCATGCCTCTGTAATATGTCTTCCAAATTCAGGATGTGCACAATCAGGAGTTTCAATTACATTGCCTCCATTAGGTGCAAAAACACTATTAATTAATTCATACGTATTCCCAGGTCCATCTGCTTCCAAGATGACCTGTGCCTCAGAAGGATAAATCAAAAAAATATAAAAGAAAACGAAAATAGATTTCTGGAAAATTATTTTTAATGCTTTCATTTATTAATTATTTTAAAAAATATTTACTCCGTATGAATTTTTTAGGTACAAACTTTTATATATTAACTTCCACATATCTTTTCAATGCTTCCAAATAATAATAGTCAGCATACGAGAGAGGAACATCAATTTCATTTTTTGCAGGATAGTTTCCTGTAGAATGTTTTAGAATAAACAATCTGTGCAATTGCTTTTTGCAATCATTTCTCTCACCGGATTTTTTGGCGAAAGAGAAAATGGTAACAAAAAAATGAATAACAAGAAAGAAATCGAAAATCGCTTAACTTTTGTCATGTTGAATAATTTTCTTGAAGCAAGGATTGTTTATTTCAAACCAATATTTCCTCCATCGGCAGCTTTACCTATTAAAGGGGACTTCTTGGAAAGGAGAAAACTATTTTTCTCGAATCGTGGATTATCGAAAAAAAGATTTTGTGAAACAGCTCCATTTTCTACTTTTGGTGCTGGACAATTGTAAAAACAACAGTTTTGAATTATATTTTTACTCCCCGAAAGTTTGACACTTGTCTTTGCCTTTGAGTTGGAAAAAATGGAATTGACAATGGAAACATTTACTATACCATTTAATTTTAATATAGACTGTTTTTCATCTTCTCCAATATTGTTGAAAACGCAATGATTTACAAATAGAAAACCTCCTAAAGTTGATTCGTCATTTCCACCTCGATAATAATTCAAAGCGTATTGACTGAAGTTGTTGAAAACACAATTTTCAAATTTTACTATTTCCGCATTGTATGTACCTTTATCATCTTTTTCTTCGCTCAAGCTAAACCCACGAAAACAGTCTTTCATCACTGTATTGGTTACCACTATGGAATCGGCATATGAACCTTTGTAAGCCCGATAGATACCCCCATTTTTTACGTTGAAATTAGAAATTTCGCATCGATCCAATACCAGCGAAAAATGTGAAGCGCCATCACGAGAAGAAATAAAGGCATATTTGGTCGGAAAATTCGATTCGCTATTACCATCAATTTTTACACCTTCAAGTTGTAATTTTACATTATTTGAAATTTCAAAAATGTAAGCATTTTCTTTGTCGGCTTTCAAAATAATAATTGGCTTTACCTTTTTGTCAGCTGAACGAATGATTAAACTATGGTTAATAGGCATTTTTTGGGTAACCACATGTTCACCGGGCATCAATAACAAGGTGTCGTTTTCGCCGGCATTTTTTACGGCTTTTGCAAGCACATCAGTTCCTGAATTTACAGTAATAACATTCCCAATGCGTTTTGTTTTTGATGAAACTTTGGTTATTTTATTCTTATACCATTCTGGCCCACAATTTTGTCGGGTAGCCATTTCTACTGTAGGATTTTCGATTTTATCCTGAAATGCCCCAATAACGGGAGCTATTCTGGGTTGTCCCAAAATATCTTTTTTCACAAAAGAAATTTTTTTAGCGGCAGCAGTGGTATACACGATTTCTAAATCTTCCAGTTTTGACTGAAGAATTTCACCTTTTACCGTTCCTTTTATTTCCAAGTTTCCCTTGTTATTTATCAGAATATTGTTGTCCAGTATTATTCCGTCTGTTTGATCATAATATTTAATCAATTCATCGGTATTTGGACAATAAACTAAATTGTTTAATAACAAAGTGTTTTCTGGTTTTGCAATGCGGTTACGAAATCCAAAACCAACCCCAAATGCCCAGGGTGAAGCACAATCATAAAACGTATTATTGGTAACAATTACATTTTTTACGGGAGCATAACCATTAGCTGGTGAATTTGGTATTCCATTCATAATTGCCAAACTTGAACGAAAATCATCGCCTGCCAAACGATAAAAATAATTATTGAAAATCTTGTGTCCTTCATTGATAACTCTCACACCTCCGCTATTTGGTTTTTTATTGCCGACAAACCAGTTACCGGAAACAGTGGCATTGTTTCCATGACGAAGCACCAAACTGCCTTCGCATTCATAAAAGGTATTGTTGATAAATACATTATCGCAGGACTTGTTCGAAATAATTTCTGTTTCACCATTACAATGTTCGAAATAATTGCCTTTCACAATTGTTCCTGAACTGTTCATACAAACCTCACTGGTGCCAATACGGATGGTTTCTCCACCGTTGGAACCCAGTCGAGGCCGAAATCCAAAATAATTTCTATAAATCAAATGCTGATTGTTGATAGAATTTTCATCATCGGGCCAAACAACCAATGTTGTTCCCAAATTCGTTTTCCCGGCAAAATAGCAATTTTTTACCATATTTTTTTTGCCGTAAATTCTTACCCAATGGTCAGATGAATCTCTTACTGCTTGATTGTATCTATCTATAACACATTCTGATAAAACCGAATTATAAGCGTATTCTTTTGAACTGGTTTTAAACTCAATTACTGCACTTCTCGGCGTATATCCGTTCTTGAATACCAGCCCAGAAATATACAACCAATCTCCTGAAAATCTCAAACAAGAAGCTCCCTCTATAATTACTTCACCAGGTTTTTCTGCAACTAAATAAATAAATTTATCCTTCTCGCCTTTACTTTTAAAAACCAGGTCAACATCTTTCCACAACCCATTTGCCATAATAAGGCTATCACCTGGTAATAATAATTTTGATGTTTCATTAAACTGTGTGATATTAAAAACTTTATAACTTTTACCAAAAGTTAATGAAACAGGTATTAAGATTAGAAATAAAATATTTATTAGTTTTTTCATGTAATTTACCTTAAAATAAATGGTAATTTGAAGATTTGGAATAGGAATATATTTTTGAATAGGAGCCTTTATTTAATGATTGATGCTAAAAAGATAGATTTTGCTTCCTCCAATTTTTGAATCGCTTCTTGTACTTGTCTTTCGATAGTATAAGAAGAATCGCGTACTTTCTTAGCAGCTGTGATAGCATCTGAAAAAGCAGTTCGTGCTTCTGCAGGTGCCTGTCCGGGTTCAGTACCTTCCGGAGTAGCAGTTAACAATTCTTGCGCAACAACAATGGCGTCATTTAGTGGACGCCTATCCGAAATCCATAGGTTGCTGTTAAATTGTTTTCCCGGATCAGCTAAAGTTTTATTTGCATTGACAATATCTGCAATAGTTAAGTCTGGTTTTGCCAATACTGCTTCAGCAGCGAGCAAAACATCTAAATAATTAACACGGAGTGTATTGAAGTTTGTCGAATCGCTCGAATATTTAAAATCTCCTTTATTGTAACCCATTTTACAATTTTGAACTTTTTCTTTTTCCATTGAAACAAACTGACTAAACTCTTGTTTATATTGTTCCAATGTTTTTGGAACAATAACAGTTTCTTCATCAGTTGAACAAGAATTATTACCAATTATAATTCCCAGTAAGGAAAATAACATGAATATTTTTTTTATTCCTTTCATAGTGTGTTGTAAATTTATCATTAATTTTAATAAGAAGGATTTTGTGGGATTTCCAGTTCATTGTTGGAATCTCTTTCTGCTTGTGGAATAGGAAGCAATAAACGTTCTTTAATAAAAAATCTAACTTCAGGAGGTTGAATAGGATTAAATTTAGAATAAAGTATATCCCAGTCGGTTTCAAAGGTATGCTTTCTTAAAATTTCCATTGGTTTATCTGGATTGTTATATGATTTTGCAATTCGTAATAAATCAAACCAGCGATGATTTTCAAAAGCAAGTTCCAATCGTCTTTCTGCATAAACTGCATCTAACGCCTCTTCTTCGGAATTAAAAGGACCAATACCTGTTAAACCTGCTCTTTCTCTCACCTCATTTAATGGAAGATGTGCTGAGGCAAAATTTCCATCTTGAGCTAAAATTTCGGCGTAAAGTAGCTTTATGTCAGCATATCGTAATACAATCCAATCATTTTCTCCTTGTTGTGGTTTTGAAATAGATGGATCAATATACTTCGATATATAAGGAACACTAACTGTGGATGATTTTCGCCATACTTTAAAACATGCATCTATTCTCTGATCATTAGGATTAGCATTGAATAAATTCATTAATTCATAGGTTGGACTATTATAACCAAGAGGATTACCGACTTTCAGAAATTGATTCCCAGACCCTAAAGGAGCAAAAGTACTCCAGAAAGGAGAGCCAATACCTGAACTTCCACCTTTATATCTTACGGCAAAAATAATTTCCTTATTCATTTCGTTAGTAGTACTGAAGATATTGGCATAAGCCCCTGTCCCTGTTAACAAATCATGAGGCGATAATGTCAAGATATCTTCCAGTTCTTTTTTAGCCAATTTTAAATTGTCACTTCCTCCCAACATCATATAAGCTTTAGCTAATATTCCCTTGGCTGCCCACTTAGTTGCTCTTCCTAACTCCGTATCGGGATAGGTAGAAGGAAGTTTATTAGCTGCTTTTTTCAAATCGGGAATAATGATGTCATTATATATTTCTAAAACAGGAGAGCGGGGGATTTTTTTTGCTTCATTAGGTCCAATGACTTTGGTAATTTTAAACATATCCCCAAATAAATTTACTAAATTATAATAATGATAACCTCTCAGAAATAATAATTCACCCTCATATTGAGCACGAAGGTTTTCGTTACTGACATATGTATTATCAGCAACAGATGGTAACACTGCATTTATATTGGAGATATTTTGAAAAAATTTGTACCAGAAATCTCGTAAATCGGGCAAACTTGAAGATATTCTAAAAAAATCAATATCACTTTGCGTAATTCTATGTGTATCACTTGAGCCAGTCTGATTCTGGCAAGTATTATCGCTTCTTAATTCTGTATACATCCATTCGTCTTTCTGTATATTTGCCAAACCGGCATAGCAACCAATTATCCCTTGATTTATTCGTATAGGGGTAGTATAGAAATCTACTTGACCTAACACTGATTCAGGTTTATCAGTCAAAAAATCTTCACAACCTGTAAAAAATATAGTACACAAGGATAATGCTATAAAATAAATCTTTCTTTTCATATTCTGTTTTTTTATTAATCTAACCATTTTATCATAAATCATTTAAAAGGTAATATCTATTCCTCCTGTAAAAGTACAATTTAAGGGGAAAGCTCCTCTTTGATAGCCATCTACTAACGGACTATTATAGTTTCCTGAAGTTCTTCGTGCTTCTGGATTAATGCCACGATAATCAGAAGCCATACTATAAATCAAGTTTTCAGCCGAAAAATAAACTCTTAAATTATTAATTTTCAATGATTTTACTATATGATCAGGTAAAGTATAACCCAGGGTAAAATCTCGTAATGCAACATAAGAACCATCCTCAATACAATAATCTGTCAACACTAAATCATTACCAGGAGTTGTATTTGAATACACCGTTTTTCCATCACCAGGAAACATGGGACTTACATATCGATTTTTAGTGTATACTTTATTGTACCGGAGTTGCTCATTATAATATACATTTCCATTTATAATATCTACTCCATGTACACCTTGAATTAGAAAACTTAAATCAAAATTTTTATAAGTAAAAGTATTGGTCATACCCCAGGTAAAATTAGGAAATGGATCTCCTAAAACAGTTCGATCTTCCGTATCAATTTTATTGTCACCATTCAGATTTAAAACTTTTACTCCACCTACAATAGGAGTATATTTTGTATAAATAAATAAGTTCCCATTTTCATCCTTAAGCTCTTTAGCTGCTTTTACTTCTTCAAAAGTAGTATAAACGCCATTGGTTTTGTAACCATAATATTGAATAGAAGGCTGTCCTACTATAGCACGATAAACTTCACCTCTTTCCCCAACATTATCTTCATATTCTTTACCACCAATATCTACTAATTCATTTTTATTTGATGAAAAATTAGCTATGGTTTTCCATGTAAAATTCTTATTAGTAATATTGGTTGTGTTTAGTTCTACTTCTATTCCTTTATTATTTACTTTCCCTATATTATTCCAATATGTTTGGTGACCAGTAATATACATAGCTGGTTGTCGCAGTAACAATTTAATGGTATTTGAATTATAATATTCTATTGTGAAATTCAACCTACTATTGAGTAAACCTAAATCTATCCCATAATTGCTTTCAGCAGTTTGTTCCCAAGTAATATCAGGATTTCCTAATGCTGCATCGTTTGAAACCAGTCCCTGAACAAGATCATTCACCCTGCCTAATGCATAATTACTAGTATTAATAATATTCATATAAGAATACGGTGGAATATTGTTATTCCCCGTTAACCCATAACTAAATCTTAGCTTTAAATTAGATAGCCATTCAAATTTTTTTAGAAATTTTTCTTCGGAAGCACGCCAACCTGCTGAGAAAGCAGGGAAAGTGCCCCATTTATGTCCTTTGTAAAATAAGGAACTTCCGTCGGCTCTAAAACTTCCTGAAAATAAATATTTCCCCTGATAAGAATAGTTTAGTCGACCTAAAACAGAAACCAATGTTTCTGTACGGTAGTTAGAGGTCGTTTCATTGAGATCTAATTCAGATTCATAATTAAAAGATAAAATCTCCTCATCAGGAAAATGTGTACCAACTATTGCATTATATTTATTACCAGTTTTCTGCATAGTATATCCTAATAAAGCATCAAATTCATGTTCATTGAAATTTTTATTATAGTTTAAAATATTTTCAGAAAGTAATTCAGTATGGGAAGTTAATTGACGTGTCAATGAATTTGGATTTCCTGCTTTATTTGCAGAAGTTTGTTCTTTTTCATTATATTCTCTAAATAAAAAATAAACTCCGTTTGATGTTTTAAATTGCAATCCGGGTAAAAGGTTCAAAGTTAAATACATATTTCCTTGAAATTTATAATCATCAGTAAAAATCCTGGTTCGTTCTCTAATAGAAACAGGGTTTTGGTTGGTCGACCCCCAAACAGATACTCCTGATAAATGCCATGCTTCATTATCATATCCGATACCGCTTATAGAGATACCATTAAAATCGATTGGTTGTGCATAATCTCCTGCTACTTTGCCAGTTAATGCTGCTGTAGCTTCATTGTGTCTTATGGGAAGCCAGGAGGGGAAACGCATATAATCTGTTAAATCAACTGCAGGCCGTTGCTGATGGCTGTAATTAGGAGAAAGATTAACACCTATAGTCGCAATTTTTGATAATTTTGCATCTACTTTAGCCCGAAAAGTAAATTTATCGTAAGTGCTGTTTCTCATAATGCCTTCTTCACCAATATAATTACCAGAAACAAAATATTTTAAATTCTTATCGCCTCCTGAAACAGTTAGTTGATAACTCTGCATGGTGCCATTATTCCTCAACCCTTCATCAACCCAATCTGTAGGTTGATCATCATAATACTTTAGAATTAAATAAGCTGCTTTTTCAGGTTCAGTAATTTTATTAAATGCCATTGTTTCAGTTGCTATTCCATTAACAGTAGGGTCTTGTTTACGCATTTCAGCTTCACGGAACAAAAGTGCAGTATATTCTTCTGTACTTAACATATCTGGAAGTTTCAAAGCGTTTCGAATGCCAGAATACATTTTGAAATTATATTTTGGCTTATTGGCTTCACCGCTTTTTGTTGTTATCAAAATAACTCCTCCTGCTGCTCTTGAACCATATAATGCTGCAGATGAAGCATCTTTTAAAACTTCTATAGATTGAACATCACCCATACTTATCATTGATAAACCGTCAGGAATAGGAAAACCGTCAACCACTACCAGGGGATCATTACTAGCACTAATAGAACCCATTCCACGCACCCGAATTTTAGGTGCTGCACCTGCTTCAGGATTGACATTATTAATTTGTAGCCCTGCAATTTTACCCTGTAATGCTTTATCAACACGAGAAACAGGTATTTCATCCAATTTTTCATTCTTTAGAGAAGACACAGCACCTGTTAAGTGAGATTTTTTCTGCGTTCCGTAAGCTACAACTACTACTTCTTCAATGCTTTGAGTTTCTTCTTCCATAATTACATTGAGTTGTCCACTTGAAGGCACCGACTTTTCGATGGTTTTATAACCAATGTAAGAGAAAACAATAATCGACTGCTTGTTAGGGACTTCAATGCTATACTTTCCGTTAAAATCTGAAATAGTCCCTATTCGTGTTCCTTTTACAGTAATATTTACGCCTATTAAAGGTTCATTATTGATGTCGGTAATTGTTCCGCTTATTTTAATCTGAGAAAAAATTGGAGAAGTACTTATTCCCAACAGAAAAAGTATCAGCCATCTTTTTTTGATAAATTGCTTGTGCTTTGATTTTTTCATGTGTTTTTTATTAAATAAAAAGTTATTATGAATAAATAAAAAATTGGTCGACCAATTTTTGGTCGACCAAAAATAATGTGATTTTTATTAGAATGCAAATTTTTTTAGAATTATTTTTCAAAATATGTTGTAAAACATATTTTGAATCCTTTAAGCTAATTAATTAACCCCCTAACTTATTTTTATAATGCTAAAAATTAGAATCGATTTAATTGAGAGGAAAAAATAAAGTTTCTCAGATGAGACTTATATTTTCTACATAATTAGTTTTTAATTTCGATTTTGCAAAGTTCATTACCCCCTGTAAGTGTTGTAACATTAAGGCAGAAGCCAATTCACCTTCCTGGTTTTTTATGGCGTTTAGCATTTGAGCATGTTCTTCTATAACATTGGTGGCACTGTCGCAAATCCTGTCTCTATTATATATCAACATTATATCTGGAGTAATAATTAAAAGCATAGCTTTAATTACTGGATTATGGCTACCTTCGGCTATATTGCGATGAAAAGCAAAATCATAGCTTACCCTTTTATTTTTATCTTCAAAAAATTTAACAAAGTTTTCATGAGCAATCTCTATTGATTGAATATCTTTTGTGGTTCTACGTTTAGCACAAAATTTTATGGCACTCATTTCAAGCACACATCTTGTTTCTACTAGAGAATAAAAATCATAATCTTGAAGGTTTAATACATCTGAAATTAAGCCATCTAAGGTATTAATATCAAGCCCTTGAATTATTGAACCACTTTGTGGTAAAGTTTTAATAATTCCATAAAATTCAAGCTTGTGTAAAGCCTCTCGTATATGCGTTCTTCCTATACCCAATTCGGATGCTAATTTTCTCTCAGCAGGTAATTTATCACCTGGTTTTAAAATACCTGAATTAATCATTTCTTTTATTTTTGCAATAACCTTATCTTCAGGTTTTTCACTATAATGCTCTATTAAATAACTAAAATTTTCTCTCATAATTAAATGTGATTAATTCAATTTTTATAAAAGTTAAAAGTCCAACTGTTTCTTTATTTTTAACTCGCATTTCTTTAATAAGACTTTTCAAGAATTGGTTCACCAAAATTATAAAGAAAAAATGATATTGTGATAAATTTTTTAAAAATTTAAAGTTAAGCCCCTTCTAAAAAATCAATTGTAATAGTCTTACGACTTTTTAATGTATTGAATATCAATATCAATTTTTAAAAAGAAATTAGTAAAAACAAACTTTTCGAAATAGTTTCATATTTTGTTTATAGGTATGAAATATTAATGTATACTGGCTTTTTTATGTTACGTAAAAGTTTACATTGATAAATAATCCTCCAAAAAATATAACTTTTATTTTTTTACCAATAACTTTTCATTATTTTTTACTAATTTTGTCAGTAGTTTTATGTCAGAATTACAGGTAACATATTAAAAAAGGAAGTAAGCATGCAAATTTCAGAAATACAAGCTGTGAAACAACGGTTTGGCATCATTGGAAATTCAGAACTTTTGAACCGAGCTATAGATATTGCAGTTCAGGTTGCTCCAACTAATTTATCTGTTTTGATTACGGGAGAAAGTGGTGTGGGAAAGGAAAATTTTCCTCAGATTATTCATTATTACAGTCAACGAAAACATGGTCCCTACATAGCTGTAAATTGTGGAGCTATTCCCGAAGGAACGATTGATTCTGAATTGTTTGGTCATGAAAAAGGTTCTTTTACCGGCGCTATGGCTGAGCGAAAAGGTTATTTTGAAGTGGCTGATGGCGGTACTATTTTTTTGGATGAAGTTGGCGAATTACCCCTTTCAACGCAGGTTCGGCTATTGCGTGTTCTCGAAGCAGGTGAATTTATGAAAGTAGGATCTTCTAAAATTCAAAAGACCGATGTTAGGGTAGTTGCTGCCACGAATTTTAATATTCCTGAAGCTCTTCGTGAAGGTCGTTTCAGAGAAGATTTATATTATCGGCTCAATTCTGTTCCCATTTATATACCGCCTTTAAGAGATCGAAAAGAAGATATTGTATTGTTGTTTCGGAAATTTGCTGCAGATTTTGCTGAAAAATACCATATGCCCCCTATCAGATTAACTGAAGATGCTAAAGAATTACTAACAAACTATTATTGGAGAGGAAATGTTCGTCAACTTAAAAATATTACCGAACAGATTTCTGTAATTGAACATGAACGAGAAATTAATGCAGAAATTTTAAAAGCTTACTTACCGAAAGAAGAATTTGAACGTTTACCTGCTTTGTTAGCTTCGCATCATCACAATCAGAAAACATTTGCAAATGAGCGTGAAATACTTTATCAAATCCTTTTTGATATGAAACAGGATATGATAGAGCTGAAAAAATTAGTTTTTAATTTAATCAATGGTCAAAAAGTAGAGATGCAACCAGGGTATTTTAATGTTATTCCTTCTTATTCTCCATCTTCCGTGGTGGATCAATCAGACAATTTGATAACACCTCCTGCTAATTTTAATCTTCAAAAAGAAGATGCTTTAACTAAGAAATTCTCGCAGAATGAAAAAATAAACACTTCTGTTCCTTATCAAGAAGCTCAAGAGTACGAGGAGTTGGAATCAACACAACAGCCTCTTTCGTTAGAAGATATGGAACGGCAAATGATTAAGCGGACACTTGAAAAACATCGGGGAAAAAGAAAAGCTGCTGCTGAAGAATTAAAAATTTCAGAACGGACATTATATAGAAAAATCAAACAATATGGACTTGAATAATAAAAAAAGAATGAATAATTTTTCTAACAGATTCTTTTTTATAAGTAAATATTTATTGTTTTTTTTCTTTTTATATGTTATGGGAGTTTCTTGTACCGTATCTTATAAATTCAATGGAGCTTCTATTGATTATAGTAAAATAAAATCTATCTCTATCTCTGATTTTCCTAACATGGCTGAATTAGTTTATCCACCATTATCTCAAGAATTTTCAGAAGCATTGCGTGATATTTATACTCATCACACTCAATTGAAGGTTTTGCAGCAAGGGGGCGACCTACATCTGGAAGGAGAAATTGTAGATTATCAATTAACACCAATGTCTATCAGTGCCGATACTTATGCAGCAGAAACGAAATTAACTATTTCGATAAAAGTTCGTTATACAAATTCCAAAAATCCCTCGGATGATTTTGAAAAAACTTATTCTGCCTATCAAACTTTTGATAGCTCAAAGATGCTCACCGACGTGGAAGAAGAATTAGTAAAAGAAATCATTACTGAAATCACTGAAAATATTTATAATGATACGGTAGCAAAATGGTAAAAAGTTTTTTTAACAACGGTTCATTACTTGAAATGATGAAATGAAAAATGACATATGAAGAATTCATTGAATTTATCAAATTCCCTGACCATCTAACGGTTGAAAATATTTTTGACCTGAAAGAATTGGTAAACCGTTATCCTTTTTTTGTTCCTGCAAGAATGCTTTATGTAAAAGCTTTACAGTTATCAAACAGCATTCATCTGGAACAAAATATTAAAAATGCCGTTGTATATTGTTCGGATAGAAAATGGTTATATGATTTTCTTTTTTCTTCCAGAAAAGAATCTTTGAAGTCTTCTCCTCGTCCTGAGCGAAAAAATTTAACAGGTTCTTATTTTGATTTGCTCGAAATGACAAGTGATAAGCAAACCATTTCCAAACAATCACTAAAAGAATTAGCAGAACAATTAAAAGCTGCACGCTCGTTAATTATTGAGAAAAGTCCTTCCAAAGAACAAAAAAATCAGAGACCTTTGAATATTGAAACCACGAAAGTAAATAAAGAAAAAAACAATTTTCAAGAAAAAGTGGCAAACGAACAAAACTTATCTTCTTACAATCAAATAACAACTGAAGAAAAAGTCAAAAAACTAGTGAAAGGGAAAAATTATGAAGAGGCAGTAAAAATTTTGAAGGAATTAAATTTGAATAATCCAGAAAAAAGTATTTACTTTGCAGACCAAATTCGTTTTTTGGAAAAGGTGATTGAATATTTAAAAAAATAATTATCGGATAGTTATGTACCTTTTGTTTACCATTTTAATTGTAGTAGCTTCCATATTACTTATTTTAGTAGTATTGGTGCAAAATTCAAAAGGTGGAGGTCTGGCAGCAGGCTTTTCTTCTTCCAACCAATTTATGGGTGTTCGTAAAACTACTGATTTTCTTGAAAAAGCAACATGGACACTGATAGCCTTTATTGTAGTTTTTTCAGTTGCCGCAGCAGGCATCCATTCTAATCAAACAGGCGTAAATAAAGAATCTGAAATTAAAGAACAATACCAAAAAGCTCAAAAAGAGGTGCCTGGAGCCGTAATTCCTGATTTTGGCGAATTACCAGAAAATGCACCTTCTTCTCCAGAAGAAAATAATGGTGGTGAACTTCCTAAAATTCCTACTCCTGAAAAATAAGGAACAATTCAAATATTGAATATCTTTTAAAAAGAGGATGGTAAAAAACGACCATCCTTTTTTGTTAAAATTTATGTTAACCTCCTTTTAGTTTATCAGATTATCTTTATTTTTGTAAATTATTCATTCCACATTATGGAAATTTCAGAATTGTACCAGCTATTTCTTCAGCATCCTGTTATTTGTACGGACAGTAGAAATTGTGTACCTGACTCATTGTTTTTTGCTTTAAAAGGAAAAAATTATGATGCTAACATTTTTGCTTTATCAGCTCTTGAGAAGGGATGCTCCTATGCAGTGGTAGATGATAAAAAATATGCTATTGACGAACGTTTTATTTTAGTAAAAGATGCTTTACAAAGTTTGCAGGAACTGGCTCGTCTTCATCGTAAACAATTTGACATTCCAGTTATAGCTATCACTGGAACCAATGGAAAAACGACAACAAAGGAATTGATTAGCACGGTTTTGATGAAAAAATTTAATTTATTGTCAACAGAAGGAAATCTAAACAATCATATTGGCGTTCCACTTACTTTGCTTCAATTGAAGCCAGGACACGAAATAGCAGTTATTGAAATGGGAGCCAATCATCCAGGAGAAATCAAAAAATTAGCAGAAATTGCTTCTCCAAACTATGGATTAATCACCAATGTGGGGAAAGCTCATCTTGAAGGTTTTGGATCGCTGGAAGGAGTAATGCAAGCAAAAGCAGAATTGTACGAATATATCTATCAGGAAGGGGAAGCTATTTTTATTAATAAAAAGAATCAATATTTGCAACAAATGGCTGAAAAAGCTGGTTTTACTGATACTAGTAGAAAAATTGAATATTGTTTGAAGCCATTTGAAAATAATATTATTACAGGTGAAATAGTAGATTGTTCTCCTTATTTAATTATGAAATGCATCACCAACGAAGGAACATTTGACATAGAAACAAAATTAATTGGTGCTTATAATGCTGAAAATGTTTTAGCAGCTGTTGCGGTAGGAAATTTTTTTGGTGTACACAATGAGCAGATAAAACATGGAATAGAAAATTACCAACCACAGAACAATCGTTCACAATTTAGTGTTACTCAACATAATAAGTTGATCGTTGATACCTACAATGCCAATCCAACCAGTATGCAGGCAGCTATTTTGAATTTTGCTGATATGAATTTTTCACCAAAAACCTTGATTCTTGGCGACATGTTGGAATTGGGAAAACAAAGTAAAAAAGAGCATCAAAACATTATCAATTTGTTACAACAAAAAAACTTTCAAAACGTTTTTCTGGTAGGAGAACAATTTTCTAAAGTAAATAAAACTTATCCTTCTTTCGAAAATGTGGAGGATTTGATAAATTATTTAGAGCAGCATCCGCTGTGTAATCAGTATATTCTTATTAAAGGTTCCAGAGGAATTCATTTAGAGAAAGTATTGCCTTTTTTATAAAATGACAACGAAATAATTGATTTTTTAGTAGATCAAAAAATGAATTTTGAAACATGAAGAAAAAAAACTTGACTATCATTATCATTTTATCAGCAGTTGTTCTTATATTGGGAGTTTTCTTAATCTATAATTATAAGAAAGCCAAAGAAAAAGAAGCTGAAATAGCTGAAATAGTTGAAATGATGAATTTTGAAAAAGAACAGCTTGAAAAGGATTATTCGGATTTGGCTCTTGAGTACGACACTTATTCTTCAAAAATAAGCAATGACTCACTAGTGCAACTGCTGCAAAAGGAAAAAATGAAAGTGCAACAATTGTTGGAAGAACTAAAAATTACCAAAGCAACAAATGCCAAACGAATTGCAGAACTAAAAAATGAGTTGACGGTGCTCAGAACAGTAATGACAAATTATGTCCATCAAATAGATTCATTGAATGCTGCCAATAAGTTATTAAGAACAGAAAACATAAAAGTGAAACAAAAATATGAACAAGTGAATGAAACTGTCAAGCAGCTTGCTAAAGAAAAGGAAACTATGAAAGAAGTAATTACTCGTGCTTCTATGCTCGAAATTACCAATTTTAGCATGACACCATTGGATAGTAAAAATAGAAGCACCAAACGATACAGTAAAATTATTACTTTACAATTTAATTATACTATTGGTAAAAATCCTACAACTCAACCTGGAAACAAAACCTTGTATTTACGAATTACTCAACCCGATGAAGAGGTTTTGGTTAAAGATCCCAACGACCTTTTTCCTTACGAAGATAAACAAATTGCCTATTCTGCAAAGAAAGATTTCGAGTATTCAGGTGAAGCTATAAGTGACGTTATTTATTGGAAAGTAGATCGCGTTTTACAAATTGGGACTTATCGTGCCGATTTTTTTGTGGATGGATTCAGAATCGGAAGTTTTACATTTGAAATCAAAAAATGACCCGCCAAAATAAAGATTGAACATAAATAAAAAATAGCTTGTATATCAATCGGTTGTACGCTATTTTTGTTTATAAATTTATTGTCATTTTATGCATAATTATTGGTTTTTTATTGTATGTTTGTATCAAAAATATACCGAGACTTATTTAGTCATAAAATGGAACTTATAGTAACTTATGCTTATAAATGCCAACTTAAATGTAGCTAAAATGGCAATAAATAAAATTCAAAAACAGTGTGAAATCTGTAGTAAACTTTTTATTCCTAAGACAGTAAATTCTGTTTATTGTTCTTCAAGATGCAGTAGAATTGCTTATCGAAAAAAGAAAGCAGAACAAAAGAAGTTAGAAAGACTAAAAAAGATAGCTGATCATGTGCCGGATAACCACACTTATATATCTGTTCCAGAAGCAATGGCCATTTATGGGGTTGCTAAAAGCACACTTTATCGTCTTATCCGACAAAAACGCATTCCTGCTATTAATCTTGGTACACGACTTTTACGGATTAACCGCTTGGAAATGGAACAAATGTTTCCGCAAAGACAACTCACACAAAAAAAAGAAGAACCCGTCAAGGCAAAAATGTATAGTCTTGAGCCTGAAGACTGCTATACAATAGGACAAATTTCTGAAAAATTTGGTGTCTCAAGCAGTACCCTATACGATCATATTAGAAAATATTCCATTCCCATTAGACATATTGGGAAATTTGTTTATGCTCCCAAATCAGAAATTGACAATTTAATGATAATAAAAACAAAGCTCAATGAAAAAAGCATTAGCAAAGACCAAAGTTTCAGTCAAACTTCGCAAAAATGAAGAACATGAAGAATGGTATCTTTATTTAGAATCCTATCCTGTTTTCATACCCGGCAAAAAACACCCCCAACGAATCCGTGAATACCTGAATCGTTCCGTTTCGAGTGTGATTTTCGATAAATCCCGTCCCGCTCGCACTACCAAAACAAGCATAACATTCAAGCCCAAAAGGGATATTAACGGAATCATTCAATGCCGTGGAGAAGCAGACCAGGAAGTCTGTATTTATGCAGATAATGTTCGCAAACTTCGACAACGGGAATATGACAACGCTGAACTTTACACCGAAAGTGAGGTCAAACAAGCCGAACAAAACGAACGTTTACAAACTAATTTTATTGAGTATTTCAAAAGAGTCACTAAAGACCGTCACCAAAACGGTTCGCAAGCAATTATTATAAATTGGATAAGAGTAAGTGAATTGTTAACAAAGTTTGCAGATAGCAAAGCAATTCCTTTTTCGCAAATCGACATGAAAATGACCGAAGATTTTCGTCGTTTTATTCTCAACGCTCCTTGTGGTGGAAACAAAAAGGGCACGATCTCTCAAAATACTGCTGCAACCTATTATAGTATTTTTAAAGCTGGATTAAAACAAGCGTTCATTGATGGCTACCTCACCATTGATATTTCAGCCAGGGTCAAGGGTATTCAGGGAAATGAAAGTCGTAGAGAACACTTAACAATGGAAGAACTCAACACTCTTGCCAATACTCCTTGCAATAATCCTGTACTTAAGCGTTCAGCTCTTTTTTCTGCTCTTACAGGCCTGCGTCATTGCGATATTCAAAAACTGCGTTGGAAAGAAATTCAAAAAGAAGACGAAACCTATTGCCTCAACTTCACCCAGCAAAAAACAAAAGGCGTCGAATATATGCCAATCAGCGAACAGGCCTATCAACTTTGCGGCGAACCGGGAAAACCGGACCAACTTGTCTTTGAAGATTTACCTGATCCATCGTGGATTTCCAAACCCCTTAAACGCTGGATAATAAGCGCCGGCATAACTCGCAAAATCACATTCCACTGTTTTCGCCATACTTTTGCCACACTCCAATTGGCCAATGGTACCGATATTTATACCGTTTCCAAAATGTTAGGCCATACCAACGTTAAAACTACTCAGATCTATGCCAAAGTAGTGGATGGAAAAAAACAACAAGCTGCCAACGCCATTAAACTCGATTTTAATCCTAATATTGAAAAAAATAATGAATAAAATAAAATGATCTTAAGTTGATTTTAATTTTCTCATATCTCCAAATATCAAAATTGCTAAAATGGAGATTTGGCAATTTGGCAAAATCAAAACCAATATTTCGATGCATAAGTCTAAAACAGGCTCCAAATTTTAGGTCATTTTTACCTATTTTTATTTATTATTGCTATTTTTGTCTTTGAAAATCCCAACGGAAAGAAACGCTATTTTTGAGAAGTAACTTATCAGTTTTTACTGAGATAAAAGGAAATTCTAATGGAAGAGGGTGTCTCAAAAGTAGGGACAGTCTCTTTTTTTATTGGATACAGTGAAAAAATATGAAGAAAAAATTTGTAGTAATGTTTGTTTTTTTGTATCTTTATAGCTGTAAATCAATAAAATGAGATATGTCGAGAGTAGTTTTTAAATCCAACGAACAAAGACAAATAGTACTTTTTCCTACCAGTTTAGATGAAAAAGTACCCCAAGATTCTCCTGCCCGCCTGGTCAATCAAATAGTCGATAATTTGGATATTGCTCAAAT
>Ga0208826_1001661_pt1 | contig 18149 bp, 12 predicted proteins | sample AD_UKC115_MetaG_FD_184451 | JGI IMG/M metagenome (GOLD analysis project Ga0208826, IMG submission 184451) | Active sludge microbial communities of municipal wastewater-treating anaerobic digesters from Hong Kong - AD_UKC115_MetaG (SPAdes)... | ecosystem: Engineered > Bioreactor > Anaerobic >...
TGTCGTCCAGATCAGAAAAATTAGATACCGAAGCCATCTCGATGATCACCACGGAATTCTCTGTGTCAAAAGCTGATTCTCTTTTTAATCAGTGGAAAGCTCTCGATAAATATCTACTTGTGAAATATATAGACGGAAATACCAAAAAACAAAACCTGGACGGAAGTTTCATGAACAACGGCTACAATAATAATATTCCACCATCTCCCGATTTCCCCGGATACACCGACCTTTGGAAAAGAGCAGTAAAGGAGAATGCCGGAGCGAAACTTACTCTTTGACGTATAAATTCACTTTACCTGACTGGTCTATGGGAACTTACAAGAATAAAAATTAGAAGAAAAGTCAAAAGAAGTATTACAATCTTTCTGCGCGGATTCTGGTCAATAAAAACAAGAGATTTATTTTCATTCGGATTATTTAAATTATTACCCTGCAACAGTCATCTACCGAGAGAAATAATAAACTATCGTTCTTTCAGGGCATTTGTTGTCGCGTTGCAGCCATAAGTCTTAAAGACGCGGGTTTTTCTTAACGTGATTTGATTTCGTGTTTTTCTGGGGCTGCGAAACTCCTCCCTTCGGTCGTCAGACATTCTCGCCCTATTTCGGAAAAACACTTATAAAATCACTAAAAAACCAAGGTCTTTTGCGACTTTATGGCTGCAACTGCGAAGAACATTGGCAAGGTTCTTATTTGGCTTTTCACTTTTATCTACACTCTATTCAAACGATTAAGCTGTATTTGGCGTTTTTAAATACACTTTCGACCTTGTTGATATATACTTCCAAATAATTTATGATACTCTTTTATTATCAAATTATTTATCTTATTTTTAAAGAAATAATCCTATATGCGCTTCGAACTGGTTCTATCACTCATCCCTAAAGAAAGAGGGACATTATTGCCCTTAAATTATCAATATGAATTAAGCTCATGGATATACAAGGTGCTTAATTACGGAGATCCCATTTTCTCCGAATGGCTACACACCATGGGATATAAATCCAAGGAAAAGCCATTCAAATTATTTACTTTCTCAAACCTTGAGATCCCCACATTTCAACTCAATGGAGACCTGTTGAAAATAGATTCAAATGAGATAAAGTTTATTATCTCATTCCTTACTGACGATGCAATTTCTCCATTTATTACAGGACTGTTCAAAGATAGGCACTTAGTTCTTGGAAACAAGTCGCATCAAGTTGCATTCAATGTCTCACAGATTATAGGCCAACCAAAACCAGAAATAGGGGAGACTATGAGGTTTCAGACGATTTCTCCCCTATTTGTCGATGAGTTCAATCCATCAACAGGCAAGACTAATCATCTATCACCCGACGCGAGTAATTACTCCACATTAATACACAACACATTAAAGGAGAAATACCGTGCATTCTATAATCTTGAGCCCAATCCTGAATGGCCTGAGACCAAGATTATCGCAGCTAATAAACCAAAATCGAAATTAATCACAATAAAATCCGACACCCCGGAAATGACCAAAATCAAAGCATACAACTTCCAATTTAGCGTAACTGGCCAACCTGAGCTAATTACCGTAGGTTATTATGGAGGATTTGGACGGCTAGGAAGTCAAGGGTTCGGATGCGTGGAAAAACTACATCTTCAAAATGGCTGACATTCAGGAATATTCAAGTTTCTATTATAGCATAGCTAAATTCAGACCTTATCAATATCAATATAGGGTTGCAGAATTATTACTAAATGAAAAGAATGTCATCCTTACCGCTCCTACCGGCGCTGGTAAAACATGGGCCTCCATAATGCCATTTCTATATGCACAGAAAACTGGGATATTTGGTTTCCCACAAAAGATGATTTACAGTTTGCCTCTTCGTTCTCTTGCTAATTCTATTTACTCAGATGTTTCAGAAGCTCTTAAAAATAGTAACTTTGACCACATAACATCTATTCAAACCGGTGAATATAAAAATGACGAATATTTTGAAGACGATATCATATTTTCGACCATTGACCAAACCCTAAGCAATTTTCTTTGCTTTCCTCTCTCTTTATCCAAACGACAGGCAAATATAAATGCTGGCGCTTTAATTGGAAGTTACCTTGTCTTTGATGAGTTTCACCTACTTGATCCCAAATTATCGATGGCAACTACAATTGGGATGCTGAAAATTCTTAGAAATCTAAGTCGGTTTTGCATCATGACTGCCACATTGAGCGAAGAATATATAAACAAGTTGAAAGAAACTGTTAATGCAGAGGTTGTTTCAATCAATGATTTTCTGGAAGATGCCTTAATTATTAAATCGCTAAAAGTACCTGAAGGACACAATGCCAAGAAAGCTGTAATTGTAAATGATACAACCATCAATGCACAAACAATAATACAAAAGCACAAAAAGAAGACGATTGTTATCTGCAACCGCGTTGAAAAAGCTCAGCAACTTTACAACGAAATTGTAGGATCAGACCTTGAAGATTTTGAAAAAACAAACATCATTTGCCTTCATTCGCGTTTTTTTGATGAAGACAGGAAAAAGAAAGAAGAAGAATTAAACCGACTTTTTGGAAAAGAAAATGAAGAAAGTGCCATTTTGATTTCAACGCAAGTAATTGAAGCTGGAATGGATATTTCATGCGATACCATGCATGTCGAAATTTCACCAATCAACTCCTTTTTACAACGAGCCGGGCGTTGTGCCCGTTGGGAGAGAGAGTACGGAGAAATTTATGTGTACAATATCCTGGAAATGGATGAAAAAGAAATACTTAAACTTGATACGGATAAAAAAGAAGAACTAAATCAAATACAGGCTATCAATAACAAATACCTGCCTTATGATAAATCACTCTGTGAAATAACATTTGAAAAATTGAAAGGCATATCAAAATTGGATAAAGATATTTCACAAAGATTGGTTGATGAAATTCTAACCAGTAAAGAATTGAACGATTATTCGCTCATAAAACAAGACAACTTTAACAGATCAAAAATACAGCAATCGTGGGAAACATGTGAAAAAAACATGTATTCGCAGGCCATACGGGATATTCAGAGCATCGAAGTAGCAATTATTGACTATACTCAAGAACGTCAAGGTGCTTTTATGCCATTCAAATACCAGACAATAGGACTTTATAAATGGTCGTTTATTAAATGGGCTAAGGAAATCTTAAATGAGCGGGATTTTGATATTGATGATGATGTAATTTTTATTGCCATAAAAAACACTGAAAGTTCATTTATCGATTTCGACACGAATGATTTGGATAGTTATTCACTGGAAGTTGTAAGAAGTATCGAACCACTCAAAAATTGTTACGACACTGTTTTTGTCGATAAGTCTATTTTCAAGTATACTTCCGGTGCTGGTTTGGAATTGGGAGAAGGTACAACTTGTTCTCCGTTGAAACCTAATGAGAAAAAAGAAAAAGAGATAACTGTATATCGAAAAGATACCTTTTGGCAGCACAACAAGGCAATTATTGGCTGCTACGAACAGGAATTCAAACCCAAACTTCGATTTGCATTTCAGCAATTGGATACATACTGGGGCGAAAACATTGATTGGGACAAACTGATCAAAGCCATGATTTGCCTGCACGATTATGGTAAACTCAATTTTGCATGGCAAAAGCCTATGAGAGAACTTCAAAAGTTAAAAGGAAATTACGAACCCGGTGAAGTTTTAGCTCACAGCGATTTTAACCAACTTACCGATAAGGAAATTGAGAAGCAAAGCGGGGCAAAGCATAAACCGCCACATGCAGGAGCTGGAGCATATGCGACTCTTGAAATTTTAGGAAACTATTTTAATGATAAAAGGAAGATTAAAAATATTTTATTCCCTATTGCAACAGCAATATTGAAACATCACTCCCCAGAGACAATCTCCTTTAGTGATTACAAAATAGAGAAGACAGAATTTGATGTGTTTATATCTCTATGGGATACAGAGGTTAACATTCCTTTTAATTTCCAAACATGTCTTCTTCAAATGAAAGAAATGCCAATTGATCGATATTTGATTAATTCTCGTGCAGATGATATTGGAATCGTATTTTATTTTTTTCTTGTCAGAATTTTACGGATTTGCGACCAGAAAGCAACACAAACAATGGAAACGTATTTAAACTAAGTAATCATGTATAAGAACAAGTATTACATAGCAAAAAAGTCAGGGTTTTACCAAGATTCTCTATTATTGTATGGATTAGCCAGATTATTGGATTTAATCATTAATGCCGAGCGGAGAGAGAAAGTGGAAATTATCCTTAAAGATTGTGGGTTATATTACGAAATCGAACTTGAAAACTATACTATAAATGAGCAAGATATAGTAAAATTTTGCTCTAATCCTCGAATTGGATTTGATTATATATTCCAAGAAAGTAAAGGCGGTACGAAAATGCCCAAACATCCTAAAACTGGAGAAAAACTTAATCTGAATTTTATTGATATACAGAAAGAATGGGAAAAGTTAAAGAATCAATCTTCTGAAAACACAGAAAAAACTCAGACAGTAAATCCAGATTTTTCAATTTATGCTCTTTTAAGTCATTTTTCAATTGAATTTTTAACTAAAGAACACGATGCTGGCTCAACCCAAGGTGGCATGTTCACACGCACCTTTCTTCAAATTTTTTTAAATCAAGACAAATTTGAAAACTTCATTAAAGCGATGCTAATCCAATTTTCAAAACCAACTCTTTTGGATGAGAATAAATTTAATGAAATAGCTTTCCCTTTAAAAATTGATAAAGACAAAAACATTGACTATTTCACTTTAAGTAAAGGTCACACTATTTTTAAAACAACATATAACCAGTTAATTAGTCCAACAGCCTCAAAAGGAATCAATAGTAATAACTTACGATTGACTGAACTTTCAGGTGATCCTAATTTGCTTATTGAATATCTTAAAATTTTGGGGTGTTTTGAAGGGATGTTTAGTATTGGTGGTTCAGCAGATTTTGATGATTACAGGATTTATGTTTGTGAACCAAAAGAGATCTATCTTTCGATGCAAAGAATGGTATTAAAATCTTTTAAAAAGAGATTCTTTTCTAATAGTTCAATAAAAGGAGACATTCTTTCTATACTGTTGTATTCTAAAGAAATTATTAATCATACGGAAGAATTACAAAAACAAATTCACTTTGGTTTCGAAAGTATTTTTTCTCCCAAAAATTACGTGAACGGTTTTTATGTTTGTCACTTTATGACGATTAAAAAATCACCTCCTAAGAAACACGCTCCAATCAATCTGGCTTATCTAAAAATCCCAACATTTATTGATGCAAAAACAATTGAAGAAGCTAATGATTGGATTGAAATAATTGATGAACTCGTTACAATAACAAGAAGTATTAAAGGGTCGCAAAAGAATGAGGAAGCTGGGGATGCCATCCAAGGATTAGATAAACTTCGAACTTATATCAGTTCATCAAGAATAGAATCCTTTCTTGATTTTCAATTCTGGTATTCGCAGTACTTGATGTTTGCCTTTAATAAAAAACAACAAGACTCAAAATGGTTTGTGAAGACATTTAGGACTAATACATTAAATAAATTATTTAAAAATATGAATATGAATGAATTTAAAATCTCTGAAATTATCTCAAATGAGGGATTTCAGAAAGTGGCTTATGCCATCCGAAAAAGTACTGTGACGCTGCAGTACACACCAAAAGATCAGCGAAAGTTTGAAATCCGTTATGGATTAGCGCAAAACCTTCAGAATAAGTCGAAGTCAGCTTCTGACTTAGCAGAGTTTATAGGAGAATTTATTGCAACCTTTAATGCTGAAACTGCTCGCTATGTTGAAAAAACAGGGACTGTTTTAAGAGCAAACATTAGAGATAATGAATTAACCCAATTTTATGAGCTCCTTGATAAATACCCGTCTACTGTTATTGGCGCTTTACTTGCTTCTTACGGCTTTGCATTGACAGAAAAAGAAGCAACAAAAACAGATGATGAAATTTCATTGGCGATAGATGATACAAATGAAGAATAGTAACTATTAAAATAATAATATTATGGCAAAACAAATTGCATCCATTTCAATCAGTGGTGAAATTACCCTGAACATGCACTCTTTAAATAACGAGGGAGGCGAAGGAAATCAAATTATGACCCGTCAATTAACTATTGTCAACAAAGAAGGTCAGGAATATATTGTAAATGGCATTAGTGGAGATATGTTTAAGCACATTCATGTCGGGCATATGATAAACTATGCCAAAGAAAATAAACTGGAACTTTGTACAAACTGTTCTATTGGAAATCCAAACAGATTGTCGAGTGGTGAAGATTTAGGAACTTTCTTTGCAGAGAAAAATATTAAAGCATTAAGTGATAAAGAAATTGCTGATGCTATTATTTCAAAATGTATTGTTGACGACAGTCATGGCGTTTTAGTTACTTCTATAGGAAAACAAAACAGAAACCATGCAAGGAAATCCGTTATCGAGTTTGGATGGACAATTGGCATTCCGGATAAAAATAACACAGAGACCTACATCCATACGAAAATAGTTGCAGATGCTGCAGGTAAAAGAGGGGAAAGTTCAAACGAAGGGCAAAACATTTTCCATCGTCCGGCCAATAATGGTGTTTATGCTTTTGTATGCAATATTGACACCTACAGAATTGGATTCAACGATATTGACCGTAATTATGCAATAGATGACCCCAAACGCCGGACGAGATATGAAGCTATTTTGCAGTCTTTATTGAGTTCATTTTTAAATCCAAGAGGTGCAATGACAAGTAGCCAGAAACCTCACATCACCGATTTCAAGGGCGTTGTTACCTATTCCGAAAAATTAATTCCTGCACCAACGATTAGTCCTATTAATCCCGAATATAAAAGCGAAATTGATACTATTGCTACAAACTTAAACAAGATTGAACCTGGCGCAATAACTGTTAAACAGTTTAATGGGCTTGGTGCATTCTCTGAAATTATTAAAGACCTAATTGTTGAGGAACCTTATAAACTGAGCTGAAAATGAAGTTCTCTGTCATATATCAGCCAACAAACTTGTTTTCTTTAAAAGAAAGCAACTCAACCAATTCAGGCGCAAAATCCTTGCTGATACCTTCGCCATATTCCATTAAAATGGCATTGTTTAATCAGGCCATAACCATTGATGGGAAGGAAACATTTGCAGAACGTGAAAGTAAAGAGTTTGCCTTCATTAAAGACTCCAAAATTGAATATCGAGTTTCGGGTAGTTTCTGCGTGAACAATTGCTTTGTTACGATTCGATCGTTAAGAGATGGAGCATTCCGTGGTAAACCTTCATTCCGTGAATATATCTACCTTTCAGACAACATCGAAATCATTTTTGATGTGAAAAGCGTAGAAGCAAGACAATACCTCCAAAAATACCTTCACCGGATAAATTATTTTGGAAAACGGGGATGTTTTTTTCAGTTTGTTGAATATCGGGATAACCCAAGTGAACCTAATGTGAAAGAATTTGATGTTTCTGATTTTTCTCCAGGCATATTACAGGAATTCGATGATGTCTCCCCCAAAGCAAATTTTAAGAATGTGGATAACTTCGATGCTGCATCTGCAAAACGCGATAAAAAGATTCTTGTAATACCAGTCAGAAATGTGAATTCATCAAAATCATACACACATTTTCGCTATTCAGGTTTATAATACAACACCATGCCTATCACCGGAACTCACTTCAACTATTTTCACTTATGTCATCGCAAGCTTTGGTTGTTTGCCAATGGGATTACTATGGAGCACACATCGGATACGGTATATGAGGGCAAGCTGATTCATGAGAGTGCATATCCTCAGAGATCGGAGAAGTACCAAGAGGTGGAGGTGGCAGGGATAAAGATAGATTTCTATGACCAGAAAAACAAGGTCATTCATGAGATCAAGAAGAGTGACAAGATTGAGGAGGCCCACGAATGGCAGGTAAAGTTTTACATCTATACTCTTGAAAACATTGGAGTTGAGGGTGTAACTGGAATTCTTGAATACCCGGAGCTTCGTAAAACCAGCCAAGTATTCCTTACTGATGATGATAGAGCCAAATTGATGGAGGACACTAGGAAAATTGAAGAAATAATTGAGTCTGACAAATGTCCACCCACAATTAAATCTAAGATATGTAAAAGCTGCAGTTATTATGAATTCTGCTATTGTAAAGAGGAGGATGTTGTATGAAACGAACCTATTATCTGTTTAATCCGGGTGAGATGTCCAGAAAGGATAATACGCTAAAATTCACGCCTATCACAGAAGCAGAGGATGGAAGCGAAAGTTATGGCCAACCAAGATATATTCCCATAGAGGGTGTAAGTGACTTCTTTGTCTTTGGTTCGTTGAAAGCAAATAGCTCTCTTTTTAACTTTCTTGGAAAGAATGACGTGGCTGTCCATTTCTTTGATTATTATGAAAACTACAGCGGGTCATTCATGCCAAAAGACAATCTTCTGGCTGGAAAGATGATTCTTTGCCAGGTCAACCATTATCAAAAGAGTGCCAAAAGGATGGCCATTGCAAGAAAATTTATAGAGGGTGCCGCATTCAACATGGTTAAGAACTTGCAGTATTACAACAGAAGAGGCAAGGATATGGAGCCTATGATAGATATCATCAACAATTACTCTACACAAATCAGCCTGGCTACTACACCAGAACAGCTCATGGGCGTTGAGGGTAATATAAGGCAAGTATATTACGAAGCTTTCAATCTTATTCTCAATGATTTTGAGTTAGGCAACAGAACCAAGCAACCTCCGCAGAATGAAGTCAATGCTTTGATCTCATTTGGCAATATGATGTGTTATTCCCTTTGTTTGCGGGCGATTCATCAAACTCAACTGAATCCGACTATCAGCTACTTGCATGAACCTGGTTATAGACGATACTCTCTGGCTCTGGATATTGCTGAGATCTTCAAACCAATTATAATCGACAGGGTGATTTTCAAGGTGCTAAATAAGAAGGAGATTCAAGGAAAACATTTTGATAAAAATCTGAATCAGTGCCTGCTTAACGATAGTGGCAAAAAGATTTTTGTCCAAGCGATTGAAGAACGCTTACTCGAAACAATACAGCATAGAAGTTTAAAACGAAGTGTGAGCTATAAACACTTGATAAAGCTTGAATGTTATAAATTATCAAAACATATTCTTGACATTGAAGAATACAAACCATTTAAAATGTATTGGTGATGTACGTTATACTTGTCTATGATGTTGGAGAGAAAAGGGTAGCAAAGATGCTTAAGCTTTGTCGCAAATATCTTAGCTGGATTCAGAATTCGGTTTTTGAGGGGGAGATTACTGATGCAAAATTAAAGGAACTTCAAATTCGTGCTGAAAATATAATTGACAGCAACTTTGACAGTATAATTATTTTTAAAAATCGTGACGAAAAATGGCTAAACAAGCAAATAATTGGAAAAGAGAGAAGTAGTATTAGCAATTATCTTTAGGAAGTTGTCGCTCTCTTAATAACTCGAGAAATAACGACTGAACATTATGAGATTAACTGGCTATTTGTTCTTTGAAATATTGAAATTCAATTTTTTATAAATATATGTCGAAGTTCGGCAATAATCATAATATTGTGCATCGACACAAAATCTATAGCCATTTCAGGTAAAAGACTGCACTAAACCTCTGATCTATCGCATTCTTTTTTATCTTTGCAAACGGCTTTTAATCGTACCATACTGGAATTGAAATTTCCTACCTATGCTCTTTGCTATAGCAAAAGCTAAACTTTTAATCGTACCATACTGGAATTGAAATCACAGATTAACCCTATAATCATTTGCAAAAGTATTTCTTTTAATCGTACCATACTGGAATTGAAATCTGAACCTCTCGACATTAACATTCAGATTTACAAACCTTTTAATCGTACCATACTGGAATTGAAATGTGTTTCTCATGACTGCGTGGTTGTTGGAGCAACACTTTTAATCGTACCATACTGGAATTGAAATATAGTAAAGATGATGGTTGAGAAAAAGATGTGGAGACTTTTAATCGTACCATACTGGAATTGAAATTAATGATTCATCTGCCCAAATTTCAACTCATCTTTCTTTTAATCGTACCATACTGGAATTGAAATAACACATTGCGTCTTATTACAGAAGGAGCTGTGACAACTTTTAATCGTACCATACTGGAATTGAAATACTTTGAGATATATGCAAACAATGCAGGTTGGGAAACCTTTTAATCGTACCATACTGGAATTGAAATGCGAGTGTGGAGATACTGTCTGGGACGAGAGATTTGCTTTTAATCGTACCATACTGGAATTGAAATGGATAATAATTATATATTGCTCTATTCAGATGAATGCTTTTAATCGTACCATACTGGAATTGAAATCTTAAAAACTTCTTAATTTCATCATTTGTTTTCATACTTTTAATCGTACCATACTGGAATTGAAATATTAAATTTTAAAGCAATGGAAACAATGGAAGCAATTCTTTTAATCGTACCATACTGGAATTGAAATCTGAACCTCTCGACATTAACATTCAGATTTACAAGCCTTTTAATCGTACCATACTGGAATTGAAATACTGTGTTTGGAACATTGTTTATATTGCTTTGTATACTTTTAATCGTACCATACTGGAATTGAAATTACATAATTATTCTCTATTTTACTATACATAATATACTTTTAATCGTACCATACTGGAATTGAAATAACTATAGATGCGTTTGCGATAGCGAAAGCTGAACACTTTTAATCGTACCATACTGGAATTGAAATTTATTTCCTGAAGTTTTTCTTGACGTTTATCTATAACTTTTAATCGTACCATACTGGAATTGAAATGAACGAACGACTGAACGACTGAACGACCTGAACGAGCTTTTAATCGTACCATACTGGAATTGAAATAGGGCAGCTTTATTGCTTGGAAAAAAGCTAATAATCCTTTTAATCGTACCATACTGGAATTGAAATAGATATGGGGTGGTAGTATAAGCGGAGATTTCAATACTTTTAATCGTACCATACTGGAATTGAAATAACGACTTGAACGAACGACTTGAACGAACAATAATTCTTTTAATCGTACCATACTGGAATTGAAATAACATGGGGCTCACGCTGTTACGCAGGACAGGTGTCCTTTTAATCGTACCATACTGGAATTGAAATGAAGCTGTAATAACAAGCACAGAGAAGAAGAGCGAAGACTTTTAATCGTACCATACTGGAATTGAAATATGGCTATATTCGATTTTGTGTTTGTAGGGGGTTCTCTTTTAATCGTACCATACTGGAATTGAAATAAGAATATTGCTTCAACAAAATATTACGACCAAAACTTTTAATCGTACCATACTGGAATTGAAATGAACGACTTGAACGAATGAACGACTTGAACGATTGACTTTTAATCGTACCATACTGGAATTGAAATTAATGAATCAAGTGAGCGAGGAGATAGACCTCCCGCCTTTTAATCGTACCATACTGGAATTGAAATTTACGATGGCAGCTCTCTATTGGTAAGTACCTTTTCTTTTAATCGTACCATACTGGAATTGAAATGCATTTAGAAAAAACGAAGACGAAGTTATTAAAATCTTTTAATCGTACCATACTGGAATTGAAATTTGCTTAGACAACGACTTTAGGATAAAAGGTTATGCTTTTAATCGTACCATACTGGAATTGAAATTCTTTTTCTTAAATTAAATTAGTTTCAAAATTCGTTTCTTTTAATCGTACCATACTGGAATTGAAATAAAGAAATCATATTTGTCAGAGAAGCATCATTGATAACTTTTAATCGTACCATACTGGAATTGAAATAATTAAAACACTTCATCATCTTCGGGTAAATCATCTTTTAATCGTACCATACTGGAATTGAAATACCTGTGAAATTAAAAAACACTTATTATATTACTCTCTTTTAATCGTACCATACTGGAATTGAAATGTCTTCAGGGCTTTAAGAAAATTCATGAGCGACAAGCTTTTAATCGTACCATACTGGAATTGAAATGAAGATTGCATTGACGGCAAATACAGGGAGATAAGCTTTTAATCGTACCATACTGGAATTGAAATTGTATATAAAGTACAATTATAATGGAACATATGTACTTTTAATCGTACCATACTGGAATTGAAATGTTTTATTCTCATGGTTAAATTATTTAATATTTACTTTTAATCGTACCATACTGGAATTGAAATCTTCTGACGAAGAAGTATTATCTTCTATGTTTATATCCTTTTAATCGTACCATACTGGAATTGAAATTATTATTCTGGCAAAGATGTGAGACTGCAAGTTCGCTTTTAATCGTACCATACTGGAATTGAAATGAAACAAAAAAACAAAGATAAGAAAAGATAAAAAAGCTTTTAATCGTACCATACTGGAATTGAAATTTAGGTAATACAAAAATGGCACTATCTGGAGATTTATCTTTTAATCGTACCATACTGGAATTGAAATAACACCCTTTCGGGTGTTTCGTCTCAATTCTCAGCTTTTAATCGTACCATACTGGAATTGAAATCCTTGTTTTTACATGTTGTTATGATTTACTTTATAGGCTTTTAATCGTACCATACTGGAATTGAAATTCGGGTGTGTCGTAATCGTCAAAAGCCCAGCCGTTACTTTTAATCGTACCATACTGGAATTGAAATACGTATTTTTAACCCTTGCTGCTCGTATTCAGTAGCTCTTTTAATCGTACCATACTGGAATTGAAATGTAACTGAGATGGATCAGGCGGTTGATGCAGTCCTTCTTTTAATCGTACCATACTGGAATTGAAATGGGATATTGCTTATAAGATTTTATCCTTGGATGGTCTTTTAATCGTACCATACTGGAATTGAAATGAGCGATGCTGACCTGAGCGGTGCTGACCTGAGCGCTTTTAATCGTACCATACTGGAATTGAAATGCAGAATGGGTTTATGATGAAAATGATGATTTATTACTTTTAATCGTACCATACTGGAATTGAAATAATCTATGGCACAAATATGGATATATTAATCGGGTTTCTTTTAATCGTACCATACTGGAATTGAAATTGATGCTGGAGGAGCACAATATATAATAAAAAATACTTTTAATCGTACCATACTGGAATTGAAATATGAGAGGATTTCATTATGCTTCTTCTGTTTTGAACTTTTAATCGTACCATACTGGAATTGAAATTTGCGCATTAGATGTGTATAAACTCCATACCTGATAGCTTTTAATCGTACCATACTGGAATTGAAATAACAGATGAAGATAGCTTGCGGAGATGATTTCCTCTTTTAATCGTACCATACTGGAATTGAAATTTATTGGAAAGAATAAATGAGTTTATAAGCAACACCTTTTAATCGTACCATACTGGAATTGAAATTATGAAAACTATCTGCAATTTACAGAGGATGACCCCTTTTAATCGTACCATACTGGAATTGAAATTGGTCATTGAGTGCAGGAGAGTTAACATATTATTTTCTTTTAATCGTACCATACTGGAATTGAAATTCGGCAGAATATGCTGACGACGAAAGATTGGATATGACTTTTAATCGTACCATACTGGAATTGAAATTTATTATCGACAATCTGTCCATTCGTTACAGACGTACTTTTAATCGTACCATACTGGAATTGAAATGCCTGTCGAGGACGATTATACTTGGATAATGGAACACCTTTTAATCGTACCATACTGGAATTGAAATATTCAATTTTAATTTTTGTTTTCATGATGTAAAATCTTTTAATCGTACCATACTGGAATTGAAATATGTGATACTGAGCATAATCAAATCTTCCTCCGCTCTTTTAATCGTACCATACTGGAATTGAAATTTAGGTAATACAAAAATGGCACTATCTGGAGATTTCTTTTAATCGTACCATACTGGAATTGAAATGTAACAGTAGAAAAATATTTCGTTCAATGGTTCGCTTTTAATCGTACCATACTGGAATTGAAATACGTATTTTTAACCCTTGCTGCTCGTATTCAGTAGCTTTTAATCGTACCATACTGGAATTGAAATTGGAGTACTGGTAGAGCCGTTAAAGCAGTTTGTAGCTTTTAATCGTACCATACTGGAATTGAAATAAGAAGACAAATATTATCGGTTGCTATAACACAGGCTTTTAATCGTACCATACTGGAATTGAAATTAATGAATCAAGTGAGCGAGGAGATAGACCTCCCGCCTTTTAATCGTACCATACTGGAATTGAAATGTAAGTCTGAAAAAGTCAAGATTGCACCCTGTAGATTCTTTTAATCGTACCATACTGGAATTGAAATGTAGATTTGCACTTTTCAAGTTTGAAAAAATCAAGCTTTTAATCGTACCATACTGGAATTGAAATGACTGGGTTCATGTGTCCTTCAGGGCTGACGGTAAGCTTTTAATCGTACCATACTGGAATTGAAATCGCTTGAGTGCCCCATAAGTGTACTAATTGTGTATCTTTTAATCGTACCATACTGGAATTGAAATTAAGTGTACTAATTGTGTATATGTCAGCACCCCGACTTTTAATCGTACCATACTGGAATTGAAATGACTCTTACAATCAATACTGAAACGGTCAAGGAGCTTTTAATCGTACCATACTGGAATTGAAATTGCAAGTTTGCACATATCAATTCTGCACCTTGTAAGTCTTTTAATCGTACCATACTGGAATTGAAATGTACAGAGGAAGATCGCACGTGTGAAGGATGGAGGACTTTTAATCGTACCATACTGGAATTGAAATAAGGTGGATAGCGTAGTATTGTTGCTCAGGCTCGGCTTTTAATCGTACCATACTGGAATTGAAATTATTGATTACAGCATTCACTGTATTATGGAACAGGCTTTTAATCGTACCATACTGGAATTGAAATTCCGGGATAATCGAGATTGAGGATAAGAGGTACAGCCTTTTAATCGTACCATACTGGAATTGAAATTATTGATTACGGCATTCACGGTATTATGGAACAGCTTTTAATCGTACCATACTGGAATTGAAATATACGTGAGGGTGTTACTATCAACATTCAGGACTATCTTTTAATCGTACCATACTGGAATTGAAATAATGAAGAGTTTTGGCCTGTCAAGTTCTCCGCTGCTTTTAATCGTACCATACTGGAATTGAAATAATGAAGAGTTTTGGCCTGTCAAGTTCTCCGCTGCTTTTAATCGTACCATACTGGAATTGAAATGATATAAGGACAGGATTTTTATAGATGATAAAATTGTCTTTTAATCGTACCATACTGGAATTGAAATTATGGTTATATACGCAGGAATGATGGTGTTGACGCTTTTAATCGTACCATACTGGAATTGAAATTTGTATCATCAATCAGGAATAAGCCGTTTAAGGCGTACTTTTAATCGTACCATACTGGAATTGAAATAAGAATTTGTATTTGAAAATCTTTGTACCTACTAAAGTCTTTTAATCGTACCATACTGGAATTGAAATGTTCTGCCCTGTAAGATTACAATGTTCATTTTACCTTTTAATCGTACCATACTGGAATTGAAATACTGACCGTTCCGAGCCTTGTAGTAAAGGATAGTGCTTTTAATCGTACCATACTGGAATTGAAATATAAGGCGCAGCCCAAGGAGCACTTGCGGCTGCATTCTTTTAATCGTACCATACTGGAATTGAAATCGTTGGTCTTAGATAAGATGGACATGGAACCGAAGCTTTTAATCGTACCATACTGGAATTGAAATCTGTTTTTATTTCGTTTTTCTTCTGAGCAAATAAGCTTTTAATCGTACCATACTGGAATTGAAATTAATCCTGCGAAATCTGAAGCCTCTGGTTCGGGTCTTTTAATCGTACCATACTGGAATTGAAATTTTGAATAAGGGTATTTTGGCATCTTAGCCTGCATCTTTTAATCGTACCATACTGGAATTGAAATATATTGAAGGGGGGGTAGGTTCTTATGCGATAGATGCTTTTAATCGTACCATACTGGAATTGAAATAATCAGCGTATTTATTAATGTATTTCATAACTTTATCCCTTTTAATCGTACCATACTGGAATTGAAATTGTAAAATCAACATCGACATTAGTAGTCGAGGTGTTCTTTTAATCGTACCATACTGGAATTGAAATGTAAAACGCTTACCCGCTACGACGGCCACGTGATCTTTTAATCGTACCATACTGGAATTGAAATGACAAATTCGACGCTACAGTTAGGCTGGCTGTTATCTTTTAATCGTACCATACTGGAATTGAAATATACTAGGCAAATATTTAACCTTAAATCCCTTTTTATCCTTTTAATCGTACCATACTGGAATTGAAATTTAATCTTTGGGCTAATATAATGTCTTGTTCAAATTCTTTTAATCGTACCATACTGGAATTGAAATTATAATCTTTTTTGCCTTTAATATTTTTCTTAAAGCTTTTAATCGTACCATACTGGAATTGAAATCGAAGTCGAAAGACTATGCCACCCAGCTGGCCTTTCTTTTAATCGTACCATACTGGAATTGAAATGGAACAGAACGCTAACAAGGCGGGCCAGCCGGGCGCCTTTTAATCGTACCATACTGGAATTGAAATTTAACTGGGGCGGATTAGGCACTCAATGCTTTTGCTGTCTTCTTTTAATCGTACCATACTGGAATTGAAATGGCGCAGATAATCGCCTGGCAGCGTAAGAAAGACGCTTTTAATCGTACCATACTGGAATTGAAATTACGGCGTAACAACTCCTGACAACGCGGTCTGATAACTTTTAATCGTACCATACTGGAATTGAAATGAAATATCATTTACTTCCTGCTGGGCTTTGGCTATGTCTTTTAATCGTACCATACTGGAATTGAAATTTAGGGTCTCTTAATTGGTCATGCCTCAAAGCTGCCTTTTAATCGTACCATACTGGAATTGAAATTGTGAAAAGAATGTCATTATCGTGATAGAAAATAGCCTTTTAATCGTACCATACTGGAATTGAAATGTAGCTACAGATCCGCGTTTTGTGATTGAACCAGGAGCTTTTAATCGTACCATACTGGAATTGAAATAGCACCAGTAAAGACGCCGAATACATATTTGAGTACCTTTTAATCGTACCATACTGGAATTGAAATTTTGAAAGCGCGGCTAACCTTATGAAGTATTTGGCTTTTAATCGTACCATACTGGAATTGAAATTCTGGTGTCGCGCTACAGTGTACAATAATCTCTTTAATCTTTTAATCGTACCATACTGGAATTGAAATTTTACAAAATCCCAGCACTTTTTAGCTGTCTCTACACTTTTAATCGTACCATACTGGAATTGAAATCGGATCCGTGAATTACTGGCCAGCTACGATCTAAAGCTTTTAATCGTACCATACTGGAATTGAAATTAACTATCCAGTGTTTGGATAATACCTGTACGGCTCTTTTAATCGTACCATACTGGAATTGAAATTCCTCTTGTCTTATGAAAGATAATCCTCAAATGTCTTTTAATCGTACCATACTGGAATTGAAATCGTTGACATTTTTAGCTGTTTAGAACGCTCCGATACTTTTAATCGTACCATACTGGAATTGAAATCACAAAATTTACAAAAAGGGGGTGCCCCCTCTGGTCTTTTAATCGTACCATACTGGAATTGAAATCCTCTTCGATTGTTTTTCGAAGCGTGTTGTTTTCCTTTTAATCGTACCATACTGGAATTGAAATTCTTTTTCTCCTCATCGGTTGCATTGGTGTCGGCGGGCTTTTAATCGTACCATACTGGAATTGAAATATGATGGAAAATATATGTAATAAATCAGATTTTACTTTTAATCGTACCATACTGGAATTGAAATGTAACAGTATGGACAAGCGATGAGGAACAACAATTGCCTTTTAATCGTACCATACTGGAATTGAAATCCTGACAAAGGAAATTTTGCTGATTCTAAAAATTGTGTCTTTTAATCGTACCATACTGGAATTGAAATGGACATGCAAAATTAATCAATGCGGTAATAAGGCAACCTTTTAATCGTACCATACTGGAATTGAAATTGCTGCTAAAGCATCTTCAAGCTTTTTTAACTCTTGTCTTTTAATCGTACCATACTGGAATTGAAATTTTAAACAAAGACTG
>Ga0208826_1001663_pt1 | contig 18141 bp, 16 predicted proteins | sample AD_UKC115_MetaG_FD_184451 | JGI IMG/M metagenome (GOLD analysis project Ga0208826, IMG submission 184451) | Active sludge microbial communities of municipal wastewater-treating anaerobic digesters from Hong Kong - AD_UKC115_MetaG (SPAdes)... | ecosystem: Engineered > Bioreactor > Anaerobic >...
ATGTTATATAGACGCTTCTTTAAACGCTTGTTCGATCTCGTAATTGCTCTGTTGGGCTTGATCGTTCTGAGTCCGCTATTTTTAATCCTGTGGATTTGGCTGTCGATTGCCAACAAGGGAGCGGGGGCATTCTTTGTACAGGAACGGCCGGGAAAGGACGAAAAGATTTTCAAATTAATTAAGTTCAAAACGATGAACGACGAACGGGACGAGAAGGGAAATTTATTGCCGGACAGTGAAAGATTGACAAGGATTGGACGATTTGTCCGTTCGTTGTCGCTGGACGAGCTACCACAATTGATTAACGTATTGAAAGGGGATATGTCGCTGGTAGGCCCGCGACCGCTCCTTATACAATATCTGCCGCTATACGACGAAATGCAGCGCCGCCGCCACGAAGTGCGTCCGGGAATGACCGGATGGGCTCAAGTAAACGGGCGCAATGCGATCAGTTGGCAGGAGAAATTTGCATATGATGTATGGTATGTTGATCATCTTTCGCTATCTTTGGACATTAAAATCCTTTTAAAAACCATTGAAAAGGTGTTTAAACGCGAAGGGATCAATTCGGAAACCCATGTAACAATGGAACCATTTAACGGAAATTAAAAAATGAAAGATATTGCAATATATGGTGCAGGAGGATTTGGTCGGGAAGTTGCCTGCCTTATTCGTATTATAAACAAAAAAACTCCCCAATGGAATCTGATTGGTTTCTTTGATGATGATGAAAAATTAAAAGATACGAGAAACGAATATGGTAAAGTAATTGGAGGGATTGAAGAATTGAACAATTATAACCAACCATTAGCTGTTGCAATTGCAATTGGTTCACCTAAAACGGTTGCCAAAATTGTTTCAAATATTCGTAACAAAAACATTGAATTTCCAAATATTGTTGCTCCAGACATTATTTACCTGGATGAAAACAATGTCTCGATAGGTTACGGAAATATTATATGTACAGGTTGTCTTTTGAGTTGCCATGTCAGGATTGGCAACTTTAATATTTTAAACGGATTTATTCTTGTTGGGCACGATAGTGTAATAGGTGATTATAATTCTTTTATGCCGAATACAAAAATATCAGGAGAAGTTAAAATAAACAATCGCAATTTTTTTGGTGTTGGCTCTACCGTATTACAACAAATTACCATCGGCAATGATACAGTTGTTGGAGCTAATAGTCTGATATTACACAATACAAAAGACGGAATGACTTATATAGGAAGCCCGGCAAAAATTATGAAATACTAACTTAAAAAACAAAATAAAATGGAACTACAAGAATTCATTACAAATTTTGCCAATCAGTTCGAAGAAACTGATTCTTCGGTATTTACAAAAAATACCGTTTTTAAAAACCTCGACGAATGGAGCTCTTTACTGGCATTGTCGATTATTGCAATGGTGGATGAAGAATATGGGGTGGCATTAAAGGGAGACGATATCCGTTCTGCCAATACTATCGAAGATTTATATAACATCATAAAAAGTAAAAAATAACTGTGTACAATCCTTTTTCTCTTGAAAATAAAACCATATTGGTAACCGGTGCTTCGTCGGGTATCGGGAGAGCTATTGCAATAGAGAGTTCCAAAATGGGAGCATCGGTCATTATTACCGGACGCAATGAAGAACGCTTAAAAGAGACACATGCCCGGATGGAAGGGAATAAGCCGGATTATATAGTTGCCGATCTTTCCAATTCAGATGACGTGCAAAATTTAAGTGAAAACATAACATCACTAAACGGATTGGTAAATTGTGCCGGTTTAACAAAAGTATTGCCTTTCCCTTTTGCCGAACGAAAAGATTTTGAAGAAGTGATGAAAGTCAACTTTTTTGCTCCGACCGAGCTTTCGCGATTATTGGTTAAATCGAAGAAACTGCAAAAAAGCGCTTCTATTGTTTTCATTTCTTCTGTGTCGGGAGTATATTGTTCGGCGGTTGCGGGTTCTATTTATTCATCCTCAAAGGGTGCAATTAACGGACTTGCAAAAGCAATGGCTTTGGATTTGGCTCCCAAAGGAATACGCGTTAATTGCGTGAATCCGGGAATGATCGATACCCATATATTTTCGGAAGGAAAAATAACACAAGAGCAATTAAAGGAAGATATGAAACGTTATCCCCTCAAAAGATACGGCAAACCGGAGGAAGTGGCTTATGCCGTTATCTATTTGTTGTCGGATGCCGCCGAGTGGATAACGGGTTCAAATCTGCTAATTGACGGGGGATATACATTATTATAAAACTATGAAAGCATATATCAAAGCCATCAGCTATTATTTGCCGGAAACAGTAGTGACCAATGAAGAGTTGATAAAAGAGTTTCCGGAATGGAGCGTGGATAAAATTGTCAATAAAGTGGGAATCGATCAACGCCATATTGCCAAACCCGACGAAACATCGGCTGATTTGGCAACAAAAGCGGCTGAAAAATTATTCGCAGAATACGATATCGATAAAAGTTCGATCGACTTTATCCTGTTTTGTACACAAAGTCCCGATTATTTTTTACCCACATCGGCATGCCTAATTCAAGAAAAATTAAAAATACCCACTTCATGCGGTGCATTGGATTTTAATTTGGGCTGCTCGGGATATGTTTATGGTCTTTCACTGGCGAAAGGTTTGTTATTGGGGGGCATTGCCAACAACATTTTGTTTCTCACAGGCGAAACATATTCCAAATTCATGCATCCAAAAGATAAAGGCAACAGAACACTGTTTGGCGACGCCGGATCGGCAACGTTGATCTCAACTGACGGATTTGCCGAAATCGGAAACTTTAGTTTGGGTACGGACGGTAAAGGAGCGAAAAATCTTATCGTAAAAACGGGTGGAATGCGAAATCGCGAAAAAGTCGATGATGTAAAATTTGATGAAAACGGCAATCCCATATCTTCAGATCATTTATACATGAACGGTGCTGAAATATTCAATTTCACCATAGAAGCCGTACCGCCTTTAATAGAAGATACATTAAAGAAAAACGACATTCCCTTTGAAGAAGTGGACTCGTTTATATTCCATCAGGCCAATAAATTCATGTTGAACTATCTACGAAAAAAACTGAAAATAGAAGAATCGAAATTCCCCTATTTTATGCGTGAAGTGGGTAATACGGTTTCTTCAACCCTTCCTATCGTGATGTATGAAGAAATGAAAACAAACAACCTGAAAGGAAACATTCTATTGGCAGGGTTTGGAGTGGGATATTCATGGGGTGCAACTATCATTAAGACTATAGAATGACAACTAATCGTATATGGCTCTCTTTGGCCCATATGGGCGGAAGAGAGCAAAACTTCATAAAAGAGGCATTCGACACGAACTGGGTGGTGCCATTGGGTCCCAATGTGGATGGGTTTGAGAAGGATTTGGAGCAATTCCTTGGCAATGGGGTGCATGTGGCGGCATTGAGTGCAGGAACGGCGGCTATTCACCTGGGATTGGTGCAGCTGGGGGTGACGCAAGGAGACGAGGTGATCTGCCAGAGTTTCACTTTTTCAGCTTCGGCCAACCCGATTGCGTATCAAGGAGGAAAACCGGTATTCGTGGGCAGCGAAACGGATACGTGGAATATGTCGCCCCGATTGCTACGTGAAGCCATCGAAGATCGTATCGCCCAAACGGGAAAGAAGCCGAAAGCGATTATTCCCGTGCATCTGTACGGTATGCCGGCGCGGATGGATGCGATTTTGGCTATTGCCGACGAATACGGCATCCCGATACTGGAGGATGCAGCCGAAGCGCTGGGGTCGGAATACAAAGGCCAGAAATGCGGTACGTTCGGTGAGTTTGCCTGTCTGTCGTTCAATGGCAACAAGATGATTACCACCTCGGGCGGCGGAGCTTTGGTATGTCGCACATCTGAAGAAGCCGAACGAACGAAATTTTTTGCTACGCAGGCTCGGGATAAGGCGCCGCATTATCAGCATTCGTATATCGGGTACAATTACCGCATGAGCAACATCTGCGCAGGTATCGGACGTGGTCAGATGTATGTGCTGGAGGAGCACATAGCCCGAAGGAGAGAAATTAATCGGCTGTATAGAAATTTACTGAAAGATTTTCAAGGGATTACGTTTCAAACGAATCCTAACAATGATTTTAATTCGAATTACTGGCTGACCTGTATTATCATCAATCCACAAGAAACCGGGTTCACTCGGGAAGAGTTGCGATTGAAAATGGAAGAAGAAAATATTGAAACCCGTCCGTTGTGGAAACCGATGCATTTGCAGCCGATATTTGTGGATTGTCCGTATTATGGTGACAACACTGAGGGACGGTTATTTGATAATGGTCTTTGCTTACCTTCGGGACCTACATTGACGGATGAAGATATTGAAAGAGTGGTTAAGGTGATCAAAAAAATGTATCACAGAAGATAATCTCAGAAAATCAGCGTTAATCTGCGAGAAAGAAAAAAATACATCTCTCGCAGATGGACGCAGATCAAATACGCAGAAAGGTGCAGAAAAAGAATCAGCGTTAATCAGCGAGAAAGAAAAAAAAGACATCTCTCGCAGATGGACGCAGATCAAATACGCAAATTGTCGCAGAAAATCAGTGAGAAATTTTTTTTATATCATGATGACAGAAAACGAAATATCTTATAAAATTAGAGGGGCTATTTTTGCTGTGTATAATAAAGTTGGTCCTGGGTTATTGGAATCTGCATAGGAAGCAGCTTTATCTTATGAATTAAAAAATGCTGGACTTGAAGTAAAAACGCAAGTAGGACTTCCTTTTGTTTATGAAGATATTGCATTAGAAATTGGGTATCGAGTGGACATTTTGGTTGAAAACAAGGTGATTATTGAAGTAAAATCAGTTGATCAGTTGGCGGATGTTCATTACAAACAATTGCTGACGTATCTGAAACTATCCAGGAAAAAATTAGGAATTTTGGTTAATTTCAATACAGATAATATTGAGGCTTCAATCAACAGAATAGTCAATCATTTAGAGGAATGATATTTAAAAATATTTGCATGTAATCTCAGAAAATCAGCGAGAATCAGCGAGAAATAAATCAGCGTTAATCTGCGAGAGAAAGATTAAAAGGTTCTCGCAGATGTTCGCAGATTAAAAAACGCAGATGGACGCAGAAAACTATCAGCGTAAATCAGCGAGAAAAAAGAGTTCGCCAGATTATCGCAGATAGGCGAAGAAAATCAGTGAGAAAATTTTTTACTTCATGATGACAGAAAACGAAATATCTTATAAAATTAGAGGGGCTATTTTTGCTGTGTAAACTCAAATCTATGGATTGAAAATCTTATAGTATTTGAGTTTAATAAATTCTGACAATTTTAAAATTAATACTCCCATAAATCGACTTCAAAATTGATCAATTCATTTTCTATTCTTTTTTGTTCTTTTCTCACTTCAACAGGTTCAATTACATAATCGAGCAGCATTCGGTTAAACATATTGCTATCGCCTAATAAATAACTTGAATAAAGTTTTAAAGAAAAGAAATCATCAAATGTCATTCGTTGAGTATCGTTCCCATTAGGGATAACATATTGTTTTGCAAGATAAGGACGCAATTCATCAAAGGCAAACCAGCACAAAACAGAGCCACGGAAATACCCCATCGTTTCTTTTGATTCTACATTATCAGGGTGTAATGCATACAAAGGAGCTATACCAATAATTTTTGAATACATTCTTGAGGTATGCTTATCGAAAAATGCCACTTCTTGAATTAAAAACTTTAATTGATTATGAACATATCTCATATATTGCTCATTTGAGATAGTACGTTGGTGGGTAATAGGATCAACTTGTATTAAATTATTAGCCATATCCTCATCAAAAGCAAAAGCTCTTGATAATTCTTCTCCATCTAATAATTCATCAAATTCTGGTTTTATATCTCGAGGATTTTTTTTGTATACATTTATTCCATTACAAATAGCATCTAACATCACTCTAAATAAGCTGCGGTATTCTTTAGAAGGACGAGTAGGAAAATAAAGTTGATAATTTTCTTTGTATCGCATATCTATAATACGATAAGTAATTCTCGACCATACTACGTCATCACTTCGATGGTTTATGATTGCAATGGTATCAGCTAACGCATCAAGTTCTTGAGTTTGAAAATTAATGTTTCCCTTCGTATCGAAAAAAGGAATTTGCTTTTGAGCTAAAATAGTATTTGCAGGTAACAATAATAATAAAGTTAAGAATACTCCAGAGAAAATAATATATTTTTTCATATTATGATTTTTAATAAAGTTCATTTATCCTAACAATTTTATAAAATTATATTTGTATTTGAATAGGAGATAAATTTCTTATTTTTCCATCGGGACCTACAGCCTTTATATTTTTAAAAGTAATATAGTCACCTCCTTCAAGACGGTCAATATTTTCCAGTTGTTTACTATTTAAAAGTGGACCTGTATTAGAAATAGCTCCAAATATAGTTACCATAGTAAAAGAGACAATATTGAATTTTGCTTGCACCAATTCATCTTCTCCGTAACTGGCTACCAATAAGACATTATTTCCCTTTAGCAACCGTTTGCTTATTGTTCCTTCTTGAATTAATCTTGTGATACCACCGGCGTCAACGTATTGTAAATAAGATTTTGGATCGGGTAGATATTTTACTCTATATGTGCTACTACCCATTTGCATTTCTCTTCCTTCTACTTTCGCATATACAAAAATAGTCATTTCTTTATCTTGAGTAGGATGGATAATAAATCTTCCATTGCTTATTTTTTGAGCCGTTCCACCAGAGGTACGAACAAAGATATTTTCTGCAGGAATGCCTGGAACTGATATACTAAATTTATTGTCGACACCTCTATAAACCACATTTAAATCTTCATTAGAAATAGTGGCTGATGGCTCGCCTACAATATAATCACTTTGAAAAGGATATTTCCGAATAATTCCTTGATTGTCTGTTAACTGTATATAGCCAGAATAGGTAAAAGTTCCTGGACGAGTGCATGTAATTTCATAAATTCCATTTGGGACTGGAGTATTTCCAACAAAATATTGGGGAGTTTTAGTAGAATCAACTGCTGAAAGAATAATCTGGGCACTATATTTTCCTCCTCGAATCACATAACGAGAATTTGGCACAACCAATGCTTCAATTTTATTAACTCTAAAATCAGAAATGTCAGTTTGAGATTTTAAATATTGAACTACTTCTGCTTCAGTCATTCTAATATCACTTTGATATTTTGTTAATAATGTTACTACTGCTGATACAGGCATCATTTCAAACATTGCAGTTTCCCATGGTTTATCACCAATAGGAGCGGTAGAAAAAACAGTTGCATACATTTTTTGTTTTGTAGGATTATTTTCTGATAATTGAATAATGAAATCCCGGTAAGAATCGATTTTTTGTTTTAAGATTTTACCATTCCCTTCTACCAATGCATATTCTCCTGGAATATCATAATTTTCTTTATTAATAATGTCCCGAGCAGTAGGATCAGCTTTTTTACCATCAGCCCTTTTAACAATTTGATATTTAAAATCTTGGAGATAATCAAACAAAGAATCAGATTTTTGTTTAACTAATATTGCTTTATCAAGCCACTCTTTAACTTTGGTTGGATTTTGTCGAAATTGATTTTGGAAATCATCATATAGACCGGTATTTCTTACGATTGAAGACTGTATAGTATTATGTAAACTATTATCGACCATTGAAAAACCATTTAAGACTTCACTTGATACATTTAATGCTAACATCGCTGTTAATACAAGATACATCAAACCAATCATTCTTTGTCTGGTGGTTTCTGGACAATTTTTTGAAGCACTCATTAGTTTACTGAAATTAAGTTACATGTTAAGTTAAGAAAATAGCATTAGGTTAGCTCAAGGCATTCAGCATATTGCCATAAATATTATTTAATTCAACAATTTTTTGGGATAATTTTGTTGTCTCCGACTTATATTCTTCGGTTTGCAATAAAATATCATTACTTACAGAGTTGATTTTCTGCATATTATTTGAAATATCTTTTAATTCTTCGTTTGTATTTTTAAGATGTTCATTTTGTTGAGATATCTCTGTAAGTTGATCTTGTATATTTTTCAATTGTATTTCATAAATAGTATTAATGGAAGCGAGGTTCTTATTAATTGTTTGAAGAGATTGTTTTGTTTCTTCTTGTTCTTTTTCCATTTCAATTTTTGAGTTTTCATAAACTACAGAAATGTTTTGTAAAGCATCTGTAAACTTCTTTTGCTTTTCTATTAGATTGAGAGTAGTGTTTGAAGCAGACTCAATGTTTTGAGCGAATTTTTCAGTAGCATCAACAACAGTCGAAAGAGAAGCAAGTTGCTGTGCAGTTGTAGATAGATTTTTTATTCCTTCAGATAATTTTTTTATATCATTTTCATCGATTGTCTCAGAATAATTCAAATCTACGTGTGGAAGAATATTTTGTACTGCAAGGTTTCCGCCTTGAAAGCGTGGCTTTCCACTATCGAAATCAAATAATTTGTCCCAATCATATTCTTTAAAAGGTTTGTCAAAAGCACCAGAAAAGAAAATCAGTGATTCACAAATCATTCCTGCACCCAAAATGAGATTTGCATGAGGTAAATGCAGTATTTTAAACATGGCTCCTAATATTACTATTGAGGCTCCTACGCTGTAAGCCGCATTAACTACTTGTTTGCCTTTTGGTGAATTCCACCATGTTGAAAAAGATGCCATAACTATTTTTTTAAGTTGTTTTAGAAAATAATTAAATTATTCTTTTTTAATGTATTTTGGAAAAGCTAATCCCCATTATATGACCTTACACACCTAAATCCAATGTAAGGACGGCTTTCATATTGGTATTCATAAGTTCTTGTTCCACATTGTAAATAATAAGCAATGTCTTTCCATGAACCTCCTTTTACCACTTTACGTTTTAGTACATCTGGGTCACTATTTTTAGCATTATATTGAAAACTGGGATTAATATCGTATACCAAATTATTACTTGATACGTTGTAAGCGGTTGATGTCCATTCGGCAACATTTCCAGCCATATCGTATAAGCCAAAATCATTGGGAAGAAATGAACCCACTTTCATGGTAGTTGTTCCTGTATCTTCGGTGTAGTTACCTCTCATAGGTTTAAAGTTTGCCATAAAACAGCCTCTTTTGTCTCTTACATAATTTCCACCCCACGGATAAAGTGCCATTGGTTGACCACCCCGTGCAGCATATTCCCACTCGGCTTCAGTAGGTAAACGGTAATCTTGTGAACCTACTTTACTTTTACTGTTAAATAAATGTGTCCGCCAATGGCAGAAGGCTTGAGCTTGTTCCCAGGTAACGCCCACTACGGGATATTGTGCAAACCCCGGATGAGAAAAATACATCTGCATTTTGGGATCATTGTAAGCATATTGAAAATCTCTAATCCACATAATAGTATCAGGATAAATATTGACTATTTTGGTAGAAATTAAATCTCTTCGAGTTTTCAACTTTCGTTCAATAGTCTGATGATGAATCACGCCATTTTCATCTACAAATGAAGTATCCACTCTGACTTTGGCTTCAGCAGGATAAGCTCCTGTATTTACATCATATTTGTTTTTTGCCAACGCAGCCTGATCATAATTAACCCATCCATATTTATATTTTAGTTTATCGGGGTTAATTTGTTTTTTTGTAGAAAGTTCATTTTCACTTTCATAATAAAAAGACTTTAAAATATCAGTTATTTCTTCATCTTTAGAATTCCATGGAATTTTTACTTTCCAATTTAAAGGAGCTATTTCAGGTGGTAAATCTTCTTGGTTTTTTAATTTCAAGCGAAACTCGTCTCTGCCACCCATCACTAATGAGCGAAGTGCGATAGAATCACGAACCCAATTTACAAACTGCTTGTATTCATCGTTCGTTATTTCTGTTTGATCCATCCAGAAAGCATCTACCGTTACCTGGATTGACTTGTCGTTGATTGCTCCAATTGCAGATTGATCATTAGCTCCCATTAAAAAAGTTCCTTTTTTGATAAGAACCATTCCATAAGGATTTGCTTCATGAAAAGTACCTTTGGTTCCTATTCCAACCAATTCACCTGCAGGCTTATTGCACCCGATAAATAATAAAGAGCCTATGCAACTAACGATAATAAAGGAAAGAAATTTTTTCATTCTTGTATGTTTTTAAATAAAAAACTTGTAGATCAAATTAAAGTTATAAAATACGAATACTTTTGTGTTTATGTTTTGCTTTATTTAATTTAATATCAAAATTATAGGCTATTAAAAATTCATGCGAGCCTGAACTTCCTCGAATTATCTGCGATACAGGAAGATCGTAAGAATAGCCAATAATTAAACCAGCAATAGCATTAATCCCTCCAAATAATACGACAGCATCTTGAAAACGATAAGAAAGACCTCCCCAATATTTGCTATTATATTCTAAAAAAGCTGATATATCTACCTGATATGAGTTAAGATCACTTTTAAACAACAAACTTGGTTTGATAATATATTTTGGATCATTCAGTATCCAATTGTAACCACCTGTTAAATAAAGAGTTCCAACTTGTTTATATGCTAAATTTTCTCCCCAATTAATTACTGGTTGATTTAAATGAGCATAAGAAAAACCAGCATAACCTTTTGTATTTGAATACCAAACACCCAAACCAACATCAAAACCAATTCCTGAGACACTTGTTGTAGGAATTAAAGGATCATTTGACTCATAATATTCACCTATTGTAGGGAAATGAACACTATCTCCTTTAAATCCAATGTCCAGAAAACCTAACGAAGCTCCAATACTTAAAATTCCTCCTGACAAGGCTTTCTTAAAAGCATATTGAAAATGAAAATCCAGATTAGAAAACAGTCCTATATTTTCATTAACTATCTGAAGCCCTATACCATGTTGATTTGAAAACAAATTTACAGGGGAATTAACGTTATAAAAGCTTGATTGCCCTGCATTTGGAATTCCTACCCACTGAATACGATGTTGCCACGAAATCTCCATCATTTCATTTTCTCCTGCCGCTGCAGGATTATAAATTGATGGGTTAAACATATATTGACTTAACTGGGAATCGGTTTGGGAAACAATGACACCTATTGAAACAAAGGAAAACAAAATTAGCACCACAATTTTTTTCATAGGTTATATTTCCTTTTTGTCCCTTCCCATATGTAAGAAAAATGACTATTCTCTTAAAATTAACTTTAAATTAACAAAAAAATTGTATCCTCTTATTTTTTTGTTTTAAAGTTTTATTCCAGCAAAAATAAGTATAGTTTTTTTTAAAATAAAATTAGGATTAAAAATTAATATTCATCTTCATTGAAGAAAAAATCTTCTTTGCTAGGATAATCAGGCCATATATCTTCAATTGATTCGTAAATTTCTCCTTCATCTTCTATTTCCTGCAAATTTTCAATTACTTCTAAAGGAGCTCCTGAACGAATGGCATAGTCAATTAATTCATCTTTGGTAGCTGGCCATGGGGCATCTTCAATTTTAGAAGCTAATTCTAATGTCCAATACATAGATTAAGTTTTTAAAATTGTTATTTCATAATAACGCGCAAAAATATATAAAAAATTTTCAGTTTACTTCTTTTTTTCACAAAAAATATCTTTTATCCCATTCTGATAATTAATAAAACGCGATAAAGCAAAAAAATAATCAGACAAACGATTGATATATATTAAGATGCGTTTATCAACCATTTCTTCCTGATTTAAATCATAAAGTCTTCGTTCGGCTCGTCGAGCGACAGTGCGGCAAATATGGCTTATAGCAGCAACTGTGGTACCACCGGGTAAAATAAATTCTTTGATAGGAGGCACTGCTTCGGTGAGGCGATCAATTTCTTGTTCAATAAAAGTTATTTCTTCGCTTTCCAAGAGAGAAGCTTTGGTCAAAGGTATTTTTGAAGTATCGGTTGCTAAATTTGAACCAATGGTAAATAAATTATTTTGAAGCCGTTTTAAATAATTCAGGTTTGATTCGTCTAGTGAAAATGTCATTAATAGACCAATAAATGAATTTAATTCATCAATAGTTCCATACGCTTCGAGGCGAACATGATTTTTCGGTATCATTGTGTTGCCACGCAAACTTGTTTGTCCCTTGTCACCTTTTTTAGTATATAATTTCATTTAAAAATAATTATATTATACAATCTCAGCATTTTGTGAAAATGAGAAGAAGTTAAAAATTTAATTTTTGTACTCAAAATACCAATCTGTCTTTCACTACTTTGAAGTCAGTCTTTTGTTTTGCATTCCGTTAATTTTTGTCTATCAAACCTTATGAAATCCTTAATCTTCATAACGGCTGAAATTTCCCTTCCTTCCAACCTTATTATCTTATTAGATAAGTCGTTACTTTCTTTCAATTTGCATTTTTAATCTGTTGTAAATAAGGTAATGAGGTTTGTTTAACTCGTCGATCATTTGTTATTAAGGTTGTAAGCACGATAAGTATTCTTTATTAATTTGCTTCGTATTTATAATAAGGTAAAATATACTTTTCTTCTTGTTCAAATTAATGAATTTTATTCCTCTATGAGTAACGAACATAGCAATTATCTGTCAAACTTTTAAGCAAAAATCCAATTTCTTGTAATTTCCTTATGAAATATTTTCATCCCTGTTTGTGCTATTAAAATATCATGGGTTTTATTTCTACATTTTTCCTTTTTCTTAGTACGTAACAATGAATTTGATTTTTTGTTTATTAACTTTTGAAAAAATCTTGTTGTAAGTTATGAATTTAGAAACGTACTTTATAATGTTTTTTGTATAAGTGAGGATTAAAAAAAACAATCCCCGTATGAAAAAGATCAATTGTCGCTGTTACTTGTGGATTCTCTTTTATTTTTTTCCATGCTTTTTCCATGTCGGTTGACCAGTAAATATCATCAATCAATATAATACTGTTAGCATGTATCTTTGTTAAACATTGTTCGAAATAATTCAATAAGGCTGTAGAGCGATGATTGGCATCAATAAACACTAAATCCAGACTTTCGAATTCATCCAATGCATTTTTAAGCGTTTGATCAATATTTCCAACAACAATTTTGATATTCGAGATACCAAGATAAGAAAAATTCTCTCTGGCAATTTCTGCAACTTCAGAACATCCTTCTAATGTAATACAATTGATTTGGGAAGAAGCACTTGCCAAATAAGCTGTGGTAACACCCAATGAGGTGCCTAATTCCAAAACATTCTGAACTTTATTGTTTTCAGCAATTCTGAAAAATAATTGTCCATATTTTGCCGATTTTAATTGATGACGTGCAATTTCCCGAACAGTGCTGATTCTGTTATTCCCTGTACCAAAATCATTTATTTTAATTTTACTTTCATCGTTTAATAATTTTGAACGCAAAGATTCAATTTTTTTGAATATATAATAGGGATTTTTTTCTTCTATAATAAAAGAAATAAAATGATAGATAAAAGGAGAATGAACACCAAAACCGTGCGTATTAACGGCAGAATACCCAAAAATAATATATTTATAAAAATATCGGATTTGCTTCATTCTTTCTTTTATGTAATAACGAGAATGAAAGCTAATTTGTTATTCATTCCTTAGAAGGATTAAAAATTAGTCACACCATTAATATAATTTTGTAATGCACAAGATTTATCGAAAGTTTAAAACAAAGTAATAAAATTATCCCAATATTTTGGGATTCCCCAAAAACCGAATGAATAAAGTGTTTTATGTTTATGCAAAAAACTTTTATTTAAAAACGCAAATTTAATATTTTTGTTCAGATTAATTAATTCCATTAATTTTTTCCTTTAAAAATTATCAAGATAAACAATATTTGTTACAGAAAAGATTAAAAAAAATTTTAACTTTAAAACAACAACTATATTTAAATTATTGATAAATTTGTTTTTTGGTATTTTTTGTTTTAAAATTAAATCAATGATTGTTTATCCCAATGCTAAAATCAATATAGGATTAAATGTAATAGACTGTTTGCCAGATGGTTATCACTCTATTGAAACAGTGTTTTATCCGATAGGGCTCTATGATACATTAGAAATTAAACCAATAGAAAATGATAAACCTGTTTTTTCAACTTCTGGTTTAGCAATTGAAGGAAATCCTGAGAACAATTTGGTTTTTAAAGCTTACCAACTGCTACATGATAGTTATCATATTCCTCCAGTTAAAATTATGCTTGACAAAAAAATTCCTTCTGCTGCTGGACTTGGTGGAGGCTCAGCCGACGCAGCTTTCACATTAAAAGCTCTTGATCAATTATTTAATTTAAACCTCAGCATTCAGGAACTTGAGTCGTTAGCTGCAAAATTGGGAGCAGATTGTGCCTTTTTTATTCATAACCAGTCCGTCTTTGCTGTTGGAAGAGGAAACATTTTTAAACCAATATCTTTGAATTTAAAAAATTTTTATTTGCTTTTAGTAAAACCACCCATATCTGTTTCAACTGCCGAAGCTTATTCTCTGGTAAAAGTGCGAAAACCAGAAATTTCTCTGGAGGAAAATATTTATAAACCAATCACAGAGTGGAAAAATTTAATAAGAAATGATTTTGAAGATACTCTTTTTGAACGTTATCCCATTTTAGCAAATATCAAAGAAAATCTATATAAGATGGGAGCTCTTTATGCTTCCATGTCAGGTTCAGGATCGACCATTTATGGAATTTTTGATGAAAAACCTAGAGAAAATAAAAATTTTAAAAACTTTTTCCTCTCTCTTATCCAATTAGCATAATATATAAAATTCATATATAATGTACAGTGAAGAATCAGGCAGCATGCAAAAGGTGTGTATTTTATTGGAATGCAAAATTTTTCTCACTGAAATTTTACCTATTCATAAATAAGAGTTCCCATATCTTTTGATTCCCATGTACTCTCCAAAATCGATAATCATTACGTTGTGTAAAGTTCATTTTTTGTCGTTTTTATTGTTTTTTACAAAAATAGCGATTCTTGAACTTTATACACTTTTTGGGGTAGGTAGTATTAAACTTTTTTTGAAAAGGATAAAACCATTTGAGATATTATGACATTTGCTAATCTTAATTAAAAAAAGGATAACCATTTGTGTAATCAATTTTTAAGTTTTGTATAAGTTATTCCCAAATATCAAAAATACATTATTGAAAATAATTTACGAAAATTTCACTCAGCAAATTTTTTAAAAAGTAAAAAAAAATTAAAAGATCAAAAAACGGGAACAATTTCTTTGTAAAAAATTGTTTTTATAAAAAAAATATATTATTTTTACATTGAATTAAAAAATAATTAGTTTTTGCAAGAGAGCATAAGAATTTTTTAATAACTATTTAAATAACAATGATATAAAAGGGTTCCTTCTTTTTCTGGGTAAAACCAGAAAAGAGGAACAAGGGCGTTCAATGGAAGATGAAACGTAGTTAAGCTACACATCAGTGTAGCTTGAATGGAGGATGACTCTTGCGGTTCATAGAAAACTTCTAATGAACGCCCCCTTTTTATCAGGAAATTCATATCAATTATTATTTTATTTGTTTTTAGATTTTTCTCCGTGTCACTCCGTGCCTCCTTCTGTGCAACTCTTTGAAATTTAATTTATTATAATACAGAGAAATATAAAATTTTTTTCTATCTATTTTACAAGAGACGTTTCATGAAACGTCTCTACAAAACCACAAACTATTGATTATCAATTAAATATTCAAAATCTTTCAAGACTTGCTCAGAACTCTAAACTTGTATCTCGTACCTCGAAACTCATTTTCATTTTTAAAAGCCATTTGCTATTAAATTAACTCAGAATTATTTTTTAAATTCCTTCATTATATAAAATTTCATCTAACATTAAAGCAATTTCATTTTCTTTAATTCCCTTTGCAAGCAAATGAGATTTATCTTCAAAAAAAGTATCCTGAAATACTTCCCAATTTTTCTGCAACAAGTTTAAACCCTTGCAATAGAATTCAAGAGCTTCAGATATTTTCCCTTGAGACCATGCAATATGTCCTCCATTTATAAAATCATATGCTACAGGAGTAGCAGCAAGTATTTTTTTTGAGTAATATTCGGCTTTTTTCAAATCTCCCATTACAAAAGAACACCAGCTAATGGCTCGCCATATTTTTATATCATCCCCATTTTCAGCATCAAGTTTATAATAAATATTCAAAGCTTCCTGATATTTACCTAACTCTACGTAACATTGTGCAATGTGCCTTTGAATGGTATATTGATTAGGATTTAAAAAATCTGCATATTGATAAAATTGTAAAGCTTTTTCTTGATTACCCAGCAAACGATAACACAAGGCAATTTTACGGATAGTCCATTCATCATCAGGTTGAATCATATCAGCCTTCAAATAAGCATCCAATGCCTTTTGCAATTGAGAAGTCTGCTGATAGGAATATCCCATTTTTTGATACAAAGAAGCAGAAGGCTGAATTTCGGATTGAAGTTGTTCAAATAAATCTAAAGCCTGTCTGAAATAACCTTTTGAAAAATAATATTCAGCAATGTTTAATTTAAAATTACTGTCTGTAGCCAGAATTTCAAATAAATAAGTTCGATGGAGTGACAAAGAAGTAGCAAACATATCTTCAAAATCATTGTGTTGAGGATGAAGTTTAAAGAAACGAAACAAATCTTGAATATACTGTTTGGAAATATTTTTTTCGACCGTTTCAGGTGATAACAAAGCAGTTTCTTTTTCCATTTCTTCTAACTGATTCGACTCAAGCTTAAAGGATTGTTTGAGCATATTTCTTTGTGATTCAGGCATTTGTAAAATGCTCAAACAAAAAGAATATTTATCGGAATTGCACATGATATTGCTATTTACAAAAGCCGAAAGTAAAGTTTTTTCTTCCTCTTTGAATAATTCACTTATAGCAGAATTTTCAGGGTCAAAGGGTAAAAACCAGTGATAAAATTCAGAAAAAAAGGGAAAAGATTTCAACATTGAGAAAGTGCTCATATATACATCTGCACCTTCAAGCTGTAAATCGCTTAATTCCTGCAATTTATCAGAAAGCCCACTTTGCTGAAGTATTTCTTGCCATTCAGGATTTTCCTCCATCCATTCATCAGAATTCAAAAAATTTTCGGCATCCATTTTATCTTTCAATAATGGATTGAGTTTCATTACTTCTGGAAGGATTTCCTCATGAAGTTTTTTGGAAATTTTTTCAGTTTCAGTAGTACCAATAATTTGGATGATTATATTTTGAAAATTTTCAACAAGATGATGATCATCAGTCATTAAAACTAAACGATTTCTTACAGAAGGAAAATAAGGCAAAAAAGTATTATATTTTGCCAATATAAAGCATAATCCAACTAAGGCACGCTGTCTGGCATGTGAATTCTCACATTGAGCACTATCAAATAGCATCATGAGTTTATTTTCATCAAATTTTCTCCATAAATTCAAAGTAAGAGCAGAAACTATTAAAGATTTTTCAACACTTCCTTCATAATTGGCTTCCAGTATTTTTTGAAAAAGATTTTTTTCATCATCATCAAAATTTGTTGTCAACCAAAATAAGTTAAATAGTTCACCTAAAGTAGCTTCATAATTGGAACGTAATCTTTTCCATTCCACTTCGTGCAATTGGGCAGTTTCTAACAACAACGAAGTTTGTTTATGGTAATAAGAAAGAGCATTATAAATTGCTGTTGCTGTTTTATGATTACGCATGTAAGGAAAATAACGTTTTTGAGAATATTCAAAATTAGTAGAATTTTGAACTAATAATTCTTCCTTCACATCCGACAGCAAAACAAACAGATGTGCAATTAATTTTCGATAGATTGTTTCTCGCTCTGGATCTTTTGTTCCACTTACAAAAAAACTCAGGAGCAATTTGTAATTTTGTTCCAAATTGTCACATTTATCTCTAAATTCTCCTAATTGGGCTTCATTAATAAGAATTTTACACTTATCAAAAGCATTTTTCAGATTAAAGTTAGAAAGGAATCTCAACGCTGTATTATAAGTTGTTTCAATTTGAGTCGTATTCATAGAAAGTACACTTTGAGTGATCTTGATAATTTAAGAACAGGAATGAAAAGATAGTTTAATTTTGAGAAATCTTCTACAAATAAAATTTAGCCCATTTTACTAAT